>JACCDH010386968.1_pt1 | contig 42279 bp, 27 predicted proteins | sample 7442481 | NCBI WGS metagenome assembly JACCDH01 (sample SAMN15323433, study PRJNA562643) | freshwater metagenome | isolation source: river surface water | place: USA:Blue River Watershed | collected 2017-08-15 | reverse complement strand
TGTTACGACTTGCAACGATATTGTTTTTAGTGTGTCTTAATCTTGGTTTGAATGCTCAATCAGCTATGGAGAGTTTTACCAAGCAAGAAATTACCCGTTATTTACAACGCGCTTCTGCGGGTTCTAAGCGGAGTAACGATCGTTCGGTAGACCTCCAACATGTGGCCATATCCATTCATCCTGATATGTCAAATGGTTATATCAAGTCTGGTAGTGTGGCCTATGATTTTTCCTGCCTTGGTCCGCTCTCTGTCTTTGAACTTGATCTCAGAAAACCACTCATCGTCGATTCTGTGGTTTACCATCATTCAAAACTCAACTTCATTCACTCATCCCAGCATTTACTTACTATTCCTTTGCCTGTCACACTTCCTAAAGGTGCTCAAGATTCCATCAAAGTATATTACCATGGTGCGCCGGATTTGAGCACGCGTTCATATTCCAGAAATGTCAATTTTTCTGGTCCCAATATCTCTACACTCTCTCAGCCTTATGGGGCACATTATTGGTGGCCATGCAGAGAGAATCTTTATGATAAAATTGATTCTTTAGATGTGTACCTCACTGTTGATACGCCTTACTTTGCGGTTTCCAATGGTGTTTTGCTTTCAGAGACAAACTCTGGTGCTCTGCGCACTTTTCATTACAGCCATTCTTATCCCATCGTCAACTATCTGATTGCCGTTTCGTTTGCCAAATATGTCAAATACACGGAAACGACTTATCTCAATAGTGTTGCTAAAAATTTGCCTATAATTCACCATGTGTTCCCGCATAATGATGATACCCTTAACCGTCAACGTACGGCCAAGACCGTTCCAATTATGCATTTGTTTGATAGTTTATTTGGTGCTTATCCGTTTCATCGCGAGCATTACGGGCATGCCCAGTTTTCGTGGAGTGGAGGGATGGAACATCAGACTATGAGTTTCATGGCCAATTTCAATTACGATTTAATTGCGCACGAGCTCGCCCATCAGTGGTTTGGTGATAAAGTAACATGCGGTACTTGGAAAGATATCTGGCTCAATGAGGGCTTTGCTACCTATTGCAATTTGTTGTGCTACGATTTTTTGAGTCCCGAAACTGAGTGGCTCTCTCGCATCAAAAACACCAAAGAAGATGTGATGTCTTTGCCTTATGGTTCTGTGCATGCTAAAGATACCGGCTCTGTATCAGCTTTGTTTGATTACAGAACCACCTATCAAAAAGGTGCAATGGTTTTACACCAGCTCCGTTGGGTGCTTGGTGATACCGTGTTTTTTCAGGCACTAAGAAATTATCTAATCGATACAGCGCATGCTTACGGCTTTGCCCGTCAGGAATCTTTGAAAGGCCATTTTGAAAGATTAAGCGGACAATCTTTGGACGATTATTTCAATGATTGGGTGATGGGTGAAGGTTACCCTCAGTACGATCTTCAATGGACCCAACAGGGTAAAATCTTTAAGATGGATTATGTGCAGGTGCCTTCACACAGTTCGGTGTCAGTGTTCAATGTGCCCATCCCATTATTGCTGATTGGCAGTAATCAACAGATGATGGTAAGAATGCCCATCGATCAACTCAATGGGAGATTTCAGAAAGAAATTGGATTTAAAGTACGGGAAGTTATAATAGATCCTAAAGAACAAATATTAGCTAAATACAACCTGCGTTTTCCTTTGCCAGACAGCGCTGCTATCAGTTTATACCCAAATCCATTTAATGGGAATTTGTATTTTTCTTCCGACAATATTGATGTCGAAGAATGGACCCTTTACAATGCCACTGGTCAATTAATTCTGAGTCATCAATACGATATCGCTCTCGGAAGAGGTAGTATAGAAAGCATCAATACCAATGCCTTGGGAGATGGGGTGTACATCTTGCAAATCAAGGGCTCCGACCGAACCATCATCAAAAAAATCATCAAATATTAAATACCATCGAATATGAAATACTTATCATTAATAGCTTTGAGTGCTATTCTAATGTTTGCATCCTGCAAGCCAGAAGAACCAATTGTAGATCCACCATCCAATCAGGGTCTTTCTTTGACGATGAAGTTTAAACCTAAGTTTAAAGGCAACGCAGTGTCCTGGGCGACGGCTTATGTCAATAACTCTGCCGACACCATGTCATTTGATAAAATAAAGTTCATATTATCCAATTTTGTACTAGAGAAAGAAAATGGCGAATTGTTTTACATTCCGGATGGATACGCCTATCTGAGCTTAAAAGATGGTCGTGATTCTGTGATATTTACCAACTTGCCAAGTGGCAATTTTAAGTCGCTTAGATTTATGGTAGGTTTAGATTCTGCGGTTAACCATTCTGATCCGGCATCGCGTGCTCTCGATCATCCTTTGAGCCCTTCTCTCAACGAAATGCACTGGGGGTGGGCTGGTGGTTATATCTTTAATGTTGTGGAGGGATATTACTTAAACAATGGTACAAATGCCGCTTTTTCTTACCATGTGGCTTTAGAGAAAAATGCACGCATTCACAGTTTTGTAGAGAATTATAGCATGTCAAAGAACAGTAGAATGACCTTTGATGTTAACCTGGATAAGTATTTCGATAATGTCATCACATTTGGCATCAAAAAAGATGGCGCCTATTCGCACAGTGCAGATGTCGATCCTGTAATGGATAAATTCATTCAAAACATGAACGGAATTTTTGAATTTGTAAGTTTCGAATAATCGTATGAAGTACAAAGTTTCATTGATTGTATTAGTCGCAGTGGCTCTGATGGCCAAATCGTGCAGTAAAGACCCGGTGCCGAATAAAGAGGAAGTGTATCAACCAGTGCCTGTGACTTTGGATCGCACGGCAGCCTATCCACCGTTTTTGTTGCCTACTGATAATCCTTTAACCGAAGAAGGAATTTTATTGGGTAGAATGTTGTTTTATGATCCCATCATGTCTAAAGACAGCAGTATCTCCTGCGCTTCTTGCCATAAACAAGAGTTTGCCTTTACCGATGGAGCAAAGACATCCAAAGGTATCAGAGGTCAGATTTTAAGTCGAAATTCTATGCCACTTTACAATCTGATGTGGAACAAGCGTTTCTTCTGGGATGGCAGAGCGACATCACTCAAAGAACAGGTTTTAATTCCGATTCAGGCGCACAACGAAATGGATATGAATCTGTATGATTTGGTGCAGATTTTAAAGGCTTCGCCAAGATATGCCCCTATGTTTAAGAAAGCTTTTGGTGATGAAGGTATCAAGCCTGCAACCATCAGTAAGGCACTCGAACAATTTCTGGTGAGTATGGTATCTTTTAATGCGCCTATTGATCAGTTAAAATTCAGAACAGATACTTTGAATGTCATCAGTGCCTCGGCTTTAAGGGGATTGAAATTATTCCTTCAGCCGATAGAGCAGGGGGGAGCAGATTGTTTCCATTGTCATAGCAATCTGCCGTTTTATGGCAATACCAGTTTTTCTGGTTCTTTAGTCAATAATGGATTGGATGAAGTGTTTTCTGACAAGGGATTGGGCAGTGTTAGCGGACTGGAAAGCGACAATGGTAAGTTTAAGATTCCGTCGCTTCGCAATGTCGAAGTAAGCGCTCCATACATGCACGATGGTCGTTTTGATAATCTGGAAGAGGTGATGGACTTTTACGGTTCAGGCATCAAATTAAATTCACCTAATCTTGATATCAATATTTTGTCTCACAACGCGCAATTAAACCTAAGTGCGCAGCAAAAAGCCGATATCATAGAGTTCTTGAAGACCTTAACAGATCAGAGCTTCCTGACCAACCCGAAGTTTAAATCGCCGTTTTAAGGTTGATTCTCTTCTTGACCTACAAGGTCTGCTCTGCGCCAGGCTCTGCTGACCTTATAGGTCTCGTTTCTCCTACGTTCTCATTTACCGTGGACCGCAGGTCCGACGGCTATAATTTTGATTGTGGTTTAATTGTTGTTTTCGAATTCGTTCCCGCTATCATTCTCATTTTCATCAATCCCAGCCATTCCAGCCCTGTTCACGCTCTCATTCTCATTCTCGCTATCACACTTGCATACCACAGCAAGCTGTTGCCGTACCATGCTGCGATAAATTTGGGATGGAAGACCATGGTGCCGTAATTGTTGAGATGCAAAAATTTGCAGATGGATTCTAAACTGAGTGCATACGCCAAACTGATGATGATCCATGGTCCGTAATGCTTGTGCCTGAATGCCAACAAGGTTGCAAAGCCTATCGCAGGATGGATATAACGCTCGTGCATCTGGGTGTTGAAAAAGAAGAAAAATAAAGGCACCATCGTCATCAGTAAAAGCCACATCTCTAATCCCATTTTGCTTTCTGTTTTATGTCGCAATACCTGCCAGGTGTCTTTTATTGGTCGCCAAAAAACGATTAGCGAACTACCAAAAAACAAGCCCAAGCCAATTTGCTTGTAGCTCAATCCGGCTATGCCAATGATGTTATCCTTTACAAACATTAAATCACCATCCAATAATAAGTACCATAAGTTGAAGGCGTTCATGCTCACCGATTGGTAATAGTCTACCGAGCCTGTTATCACAACAAGAATGTTTTTGGTAACCCCCGCTGCTATAAATGGTGATAAGATTAATAACTCCGCCGCCAAGCATAGTGCTAATGCCGTCAATAAAGATTTTAATCTCAGTAATGGCAACCACATCAGTCCCAATACCGGCAAGAAAATAATGGCTTGTAGTTTAACATTCAGTGCCAGTAAAAACAGTAGCATAGATGCATTTAAATGTTTTTTATAGGCTAAGGTAAAGGCGCATAATACAAAGAAACTGAGAATGCTGTCTACCTGATTCCAAATATAGGTGTTGTAGATGAAGCCAATGTTCAACAAAGTGAAAAAAACATATTGCCAGGCGCGCTTCTGATGCTTGAGATACGAACTGATGATGATGGCCGATCCAACATCAAATAATAAGGTCACCACTTTAAGGGTGTATATCAAGGGAAAGATTTTCTCTGTACCGACCAAATACCCATACGCTTTTAAAACATACAAATACAATGGGAGATAATTGACGGTACTGCCTTCGGTGTATGCGGAGGCAATACCATGACTGTTCATTCGGGTTGCCCACATGCCCCAACAGGCGCAATCCCATGAATGCCCAAAATTTGGCATCAGAATTAACAATACCGCATAGGCTACAGCTCCAGCCCATAGTAAATGTTTATGGGTTTTTATGGCCTGTAATATGGACTGTCTGAGCATTCTCTGTTTTTTTAATGGTGTTAAATTGATACAACATCGGCAAACTGTCTTTGTATAGATTACCCATCAATACAGTGTCGCCTATTTCGAGCTTACTGAATTTCCCTCGACTGATTTCCGGATGTTGGATGCTATAAAAATAAAACTCGGCATCATACCAGTTGGCGATGTATTTGGCTTTGTGTTTTGGATCGTGTGCTTTCATCATCTGACTCAGTTCGTAATGCCCCGGATCTAACAATAACCCTTTTCTGAAAGCTATAAACTCGAACTTGTCTTTTGTTGGGATGGTCAATGCTAAAACAATTGCTAAGCCCAATGCCCATTGTCTGCTTACAGGCACCCATTTGTCTTGTATTGCCGATATGCCTACGCTGATTATGCCTGCAACCAATGGCAATAATGGCATGTCGTACCAGTGAATACGGGTGCCAGCACTGCTCAGAAAAAACAAGTACAACAGAAAAGCACTTATCAAGAAGTTTAAATTTCGGTTTTTTAGTTTCAAGCTCGACAGCAAAATAATTGGCAACAGCCAGATCCAGTAATGAAATCGATAGTCAAATAAGTTGACGATGTAATAGTGCCATTCTGACGTGTGTCCCTCCAGGGCTTTTGAATATCTGCCATGGAAATCGTTGTTCCATATAGCCTGCAAATAGCCACCAGATGCCATTTCACGGATCAGGGTGTATGCGATAAACGGTATCAGCGATAAGCCCAATGCCAGTAAAATAGGACGTAAACGTTTCTGTTCTTTAAACAAAAACATCATCAGGATATAGACAGGTATGGGAATTAATCCCGCTGCACTTTTACTCAGTAAAGCCAAACTCTGAAAAATGGTAAAACCCAGTATGGCCTTATCATTTCGGTCGATTAAAAAAGATCTGAAATACAAGAATGCCGCCAGTACAAAGGCGCTCAACAGTGTGTCAAAATCGCCGGTCATGCTGCCGTGCAACTGAATAAAACCGCCGGATGTGGCCAGTAACATCACCGCTAGTAACCCAAAATACAGACTGTTGCTTAAGATACTTACCAGTCTGAATAAGGCGAAGAAACAAGCCAGGGCGGCAAGGGCAGAGGGTAAACGAATGGCCCATTCTGTAAGTCCGAATACCTTAATAGACAAGGCTTGTAGCCATATCATCAGGGGTGGTTTGGTGTTGTATAAGTCGGGTTTGTCTTCGAATGTGCTGATGAGAAACTGGTTCGATTGACTCATCTCGGCTGCATTAACAGCCAATCTGGATTCATCCCACTGTACAATGGGTAATTCACCTAAGTGGTAAAACTGAAGAAACAAGACATACAAGGCTACTGCTGCAACGCAACTGTATCTGAATAAGGCTTGTTCGCTCAGTCTTCTAATATCAGGCATTCAAATGCAACTTGCCCGATTCTTCCAGGGCTTTTAACTCCATAATCTGTTCGAGGGCATCCGGAATCACATCACTGCAAATGACAATAAACGAATCCATTTCGGCATGCTGTATGGCGTGGTCTATGGCTGCACGTTCTTGCTGTATGACTGTCACTTTTTTGTTTTTGTCTACTTCCTGTATGCCTTTTAACATGAGATCGATGATCTCTTGTTCGCTTCGTCCTCTTAAATTTCTGTCTTGACGGATGATGATCTCATCAAATATTCTGGCAGCTTCTGCCCCTAAAGAGATGGTGTCTTCGTCTCTTCTGTCGCCTACACCAGCTATGATGCCAACTTTCCTACCAGTCTCTGTATTGGATAAGAATTTGCCAATGGCTTTTAATCCGGCAGTATTATGCGCATAATCTACCATCACACTGAAATGTTTGAAATTAAATAGGTTCATTCTACCAGGAGTTTGTGCCGGCGATGGTATAAAAGTTTGTAATCCTGATTTGATATCTTCGATTTTGAAATTTCTTAAGAAGGCTGCCAATATCACAGGTAAACAATTGGCAATATTGAATTCAGCTCTGCCACCAAATGTCATTGGTACATTGGTCACTTTCTCGACACGGATTTTCCAGGTGCCTTTCATGATGGTAACATAACCGTTTTCGTATACCGCGGCTATACCACCAGCTTTGCAATGGTCGACAATACGCTGATTGGTTTCATCCATGCTAAACAAGGCCAGTTTACAAGTAATGGTTTCACGCATTTTGTACACCAAGTCATCGTCAGCATTCAGGATAGCAAAGCCTTCCGGGAATACCGATTCGGCTACAACACCTTTAACGCGCGCTAATTGTTCGAGCGTATCTATGCCTTGCAAACCTAAATGGTCGGCTGCTATATTGGTGATAATGGCGATATCACAATTATGGAAACCTAAGCCGGCTCTTAATATACCGCCTCTGGCACATTCCAAAACGGCAAAGTCTACCGTAGGATCTTTTAATACAAATTCTGCTGATATTGGTCCGGTACAATCACCTTTCATCATCATTTCATTCTGAATGTAAACACCATCAGTAGTGGTATAGCCAACTTTATGACCCACCTGTTTACAGATATGGGCCATTAATCTGGTGGTAGTGGTTTTGCCGTTGGTGCCCGATACGGCAATAATCGGAATTCTGGCGCTGGTGCCTGGAGGATACAACATGTCTATCACCGGTTCGGCAACGTTTCGTGGGATGCCTACTGTTGGTTCTAAGTGCATTCTGAAACCTGGTGCGGCATTAACCTCTAAAACGGCACCGCCAATTTCTGAAATAGGTACTGATAAATCTGGTGACATGATATCAATACCACAGATGTCTAATCCTATAATCCGGGCAATGCGCTCGCACATAAATACATTACTAGGGTGTACATGGTCGGTGATGTCTTCTGCAGTTCCCCCGGTGCTGATATTGGCCGTTGGCTTCAGTAATAATTCGTAGTCTTTAGGAAGAACGGTATCTAAAGTAAAGCCTTTGTCGTCTAATATTTGCTGTGTGAAATGGTCGACTTTAATGGCTGTAAGTACCTTCTCATGACCATAACCTCTTCTAGGATCTGAATTGACGATGTCTATCAATTCTTGTATGGTGTGTTTGCCGTCGCCAATCACACAAGCAGGTGTGCGTTTGGCCGCTGCCACAAATTTATAATTCACTACCAATACACGATGGTCGTATCCTGTGATAAATTTTTCTACTATCACCGATCTTGAATAATGCTTGGCTGCATCAAAGCCAATTTTAAGGTCTTCCCAATTGGTAATATTAGTGGTAGCCCCTTTGCCGTGGTTGCCATTGATGGGTTTTGTAACCAATGGATAACCAATGCGCGAAGCGGCTAATTCGAGATCCTCTAGGTCGTAACAGATTTTACCTTTAGGCACTGGTATTTCTGCCGATTCTAATAAGAGTTTGGTGTCTTCTTTGTCGCAGGCAATTTCTACAGCAATGCTGCTGGTGGTGCTGGCAACAGTGGCCTGTATGCGGCGTTGGTTGATACCATAACCCAATTGCACCAAAGAGCGACCGTTAAGTCGGATAAATGGAATGTTGCGTTTAATGGCTTCCTCAACGATGCTACCGGTACTCGGACCCAAGCGCTCTTCTTCGCGTATTTCTCTTAAACGCTGTATGTCTTCTTCTAGGGCATACGGCGAATTATTAATTAACGCTTCTGCAATTCTAACGCTGGCCTTTGCCGCATACACGCCTGCTTTGGCTTCCCAATAGTTGAATACCACGTTATAAACACCCGGAGCAGAGGTCTGGCGTGTGCGACCAAATCCGCAGTTCATGCCAGCTAATGTTTGGATCTCAAGTGCAATATGTTCGATGACATGTCCCATCCAGGTCCCTTCGTCTACACGCTGAAAGAAACCACCAGGTACGCCCGGACTGCAGCGATGGGAGTACATAGAAGGGAAGAGGTTTTTTAATCGCTCCGAAAACCCTTCTATTTTATTGGTGGGTTTCTCTTCCATGTCTTCCAGGTCCAGACGCATCACAATAAGTTTGTGTCTTCTGATGCTCCAGTAGTTTGGACCATTCATGGTTTTGATGTCAATGATTTTCATATTTTTCTGAAGATGCTTAGTACCTGCAATAAAACATAGTTTTGCCAAATAAACAAACCATTGTCTATTTATAATTTCTAATCATTTAATGAAGTATTATAGCTGAATCCGTTGTATACGCAGACGGTCTATCATGACACCACAGGGCTTTTCACTTCCAGTGCTTTCTAAACGTATAGCAACTTTGCCCTTTTTTAAACTCTGTCGGATATGGAATTGAAAATGCACCAATGGACTTAGCGGGTCTTTACGCCGTAATAAATAGGTTTGCTGCTCGACATATTGGCCTTCATCGGTTAACAAAAATCGCAAATACGCATCTTTGTTGTTACCGCTGCTGTATAAACTAAAGGTCAAAAGGATGGATGAATCTCGGCAATCTGTCTCCGGTATATCCACAATCAATGCTTGTGTATTGTCTTTTAATTCAATGGTCTTCTTAATGCTCGTTTCGCTGATGACCGGCTGTCCATCTGCGCTTGAAAAATCCCAGAAAGGATAAGTGCTGTAATGGTAGACTTCATGCGTTTTTAAAAATACCATTTCGAACCGCTCTTTGTCCATATCACACCAATTGATGATGTGGTTAAAAAACTGGTATTGGACGATGCGCCAGTAAATAAAACTGGTGCTGAATAATAACAATACCACATACTTGACCCATTTGTTACGGGTGAGTTCTCTGAAGCCATAAGCCATCATCAGCATGAATAAACCGTAATAGTCTGTTATCGGTCGGCAGCCCGCTGTACAGCCATAATGCAAATAATACCAACAAGACATCAGGTATAATACCATTAATATGACTATGCCACTAAAGACACCGCGTCCATATTGTCGCTTTGCTATGAGTCCGGCCAAACCCACTACCACCATCAAAAAAGCGCCCGGTGTATACAAAGCCCAGCCGCAGTTATAACCAAATATAAATTCAAATAACTGCGGATGCGCAAAATTCAAAGATTCATTGCCATAAGGATACACATACCATTGGCCTGTTTGCCAATGCCACAAATACGCTTGGATGAGTGGAAAAAGGCATGAACTTAAAATAGCCAATAACAATGCGATTGGCTGTTTTTTAATGATACCGATGATTTGCCCATAAATGATGATAGGCACCAAGAAAATTACTATGGCATTGAGGGGACGGATGCTCACGATTAATCCATAGAGCAATCCGGCCACAATAAATTTCCATAATCGTGCTTCTCTATGAATGCTTAGCAAGGTGCAGGCAAAGGCAGCAAAGGCGAAAAAGGAGTAAGCGTGACTGTAGGCTGGGTCGTAAGCTGTGTACACAAAAAGGTTTGTTCCAAACAAAACAAATGCTATAAAAGCACCAGCCATCATTGGGTGGTATTGCCATTTAAGCAATTGTCGGTAGAGTATCAGAAAGCCCAATAAGACATAAAAGATAACAGATAATAAAATGTAAAATTGGTGGTGCTGATCGAATGGGTCACTTCCTTGTTTGGTCCATTCTGCCAATAAGTAAAAGGGTAGCTGCATCATCGCCGGTCCCGAATAATACTTGCATACTTTTATAGAATCGTCAATGGTGTTGACGATAGGAGGGATGTAGTTTTGAAACGCTTCCTGTTTGGCGGTTGCGGTATCTAAAAATCGCCAATCGGGATCATGGTACTGAAAATAAGCGGGAAGAATGGCGTAGTAGCCAAAAGCATCTTCATTGATGACTTTGGCGCTGCGTTGATAGCGGTTAAGTGTATCCTGTAACTGAAAGAGGTAAGCGCATGAAAAAACAATAAACACAAGGGCGGGTAGCCAGCGTTTCAGTTTTTCAGGCTGATACATGTCTACTGCGTAATGATGGCCTGTTTATGAATAATAGCACCAGATTGATGGCGAATGGTGACATAATACACAGCATTAGCCAGGGCACTAACATCCATTGTGTTGACAGTGTTAGACAGTATCTTTTGGCTGATGACTTGTTTGCCACTCATGTCGACAATATTCAGGGTGTATGTTTGAGCAATATTTTCTGTGATTTTGATTTTAAGGACCTTGTTTTCCGCAACAGGATTAGGGTAAATATTAACTGTGATGCCTTCAATCGGCGCTACAGCAGTGTCATAAACAATTTCGCGGTACGGTAAGCCCGGTCTTAAGTTGTTAAGTACATAACGCATTACAAAAGCTTGCTCATTGGTGTACATAGCGGCGCAACCATCCAGAGCATAGTCCATGTAGTTTTCGGTCATATCCGGTTTGTCGTTACTGGCATCCATACAAGTATTCTGTCCGCCACAAGTAGCATTAGCAACTCTGGCATTTGGTGTGTCAAAAATACCATCATCAACACTGCAACCTGTTGTAGAATTACCATCGCCCCATACATGTCGCAATCCAAGATAATGGCCTACTTCGTGTACTGCCGTTTTGCCTTCTACGTATTTGGAAGGAGAAAGGGGACTTTTACGACCGACGATTTTATAGTGCAAAACCACACCTGATTCCAGGTCGTTGGTGTCTTTGGTGATAGAATTGTCCCAGTTAGGTGCGCCGGTTGGCGGTGTGGCAAAACCATAAACGATGCCTAAATAGTTTGGAAACTCCATATCGCAAACCCAAATGTTGAGGTATTTGGCCGGATTCCAAGCTGTTTTTCCGCCACTTCCGGATACTTTCATGAAGTTAGAATAACTGCCATAAATATTGGTGGCAAAGGTGGTGCGTGAAGTGAATGTACGTGTAATGCCATTGGTAGGATTACCATTTTCGTCTACAGTAGCCAGTTTAAACTGTATGCGCACATCTGCTGCCAATGGTTTAAAGATGGAGCGTATGCGACTGGTGTCTTGCGTGAGCTTTCTGAAGGCAAGGTTGAGCTCGCGCATCTGATTGTGGACTAAAGAGTCGTTGATGTTCTCGGCGTTGTTGTTGTAAACAATGTGAAAGACAACCGGAATTTCAAAGAATAAGGTGTCCGCGGTGATGTCGCCACGTTTAGAACTTTGTAGTTCTTTGTACTGCGACAATGCTTCGTTGTACCAGGCTTCTTGCCATTTCAGAAAGTTGGGTTTACTTTTTAGAATACGTTCAACTTCGTGTTGGTAACCGCAAATTTCATGCGGGGTGTTCTGTGCGTTGATGGTGAAAACAGACAGTAATAGGCTTAAACAAATGATAAAATGTTTCATGGGTTATTTACCGGTAAAAATAGGTTTGCGTTTTTCGTTGAAGGCGGCAACACCTTCTTTGTTGTCGGCACTACTGCCTGCCACTTCCTGGCAATAGGCTTCGTACTCGAGCATGGTTTCCAAATCACTGTTAAATGATTTGTTCAACATTTTCTTCATCAGGCCGATGGCTTTTGTAGGAGCGGAGGCATAGTAGTTGGCAATTTCAGCAGTTGTTTCGTCTAATAATTCAGCTGGGACACAACGGTTAATCATGCCCCATTCCAGGGCTTGCTTTGCGCTTACTTTATTACCCATTGTGCTCAGCTCAAAGGCTCTGGCACTGCCCACCAATCTTGGTAAAAAGAAAGAGGATCCGCTGTCTAATACAAGGCCAACATTGATGAATACTTCTATGAGACTGGCGTTTTCTGATGCGATGATGAAATCAGATGCCAGAGCGAGCGAACAACCTGCGCCTGCCGCCACGCCGTTTAAGCGACAAATAATTGGCTTAGGCATGTTGCGCATCTCTCGAATAATTGGATTGTAACGCTTGTGCAATGAATCAATGAAAGATCTCTTCTCTGCACCAGCTATGGCTTTTAAATCTTGTCCACTACAGAATGCTTTGCCAGATCCTGTTAATACAACAACTCGGCAGTTTTCGTCTCTTTTGGCTGCTTTTAAAGCGTCTTGTAGTTCGTAACTTTGCTCGTCATTGAATGCGTTAAAAACATCTGGGCGGTTCAGTGTAATGGTGGTAATGGCACCATTAGATTCGTAAAGTAAACAGTTGTAGGCCATAAAACTACAAATTTACTAAAAAACGATGACTATTCAAAAAAATAGCATCAAGTTGTATTTGTCAGTAAATTAAATGCTTAGCTAATTCAAAACGGCTAAAGCAGCTTAGTTTAGTTGGTCGGATTGACGGATAGCATCTGCAATCAATTTGCCATGCCATTGTACAATATGGTCGGCATTTTCTTTCAATAAATGGCTGGTCTTTTTGCTCAACCATGGCTCTATAGCTATAATGGGTTTTTGGTGTTTTCTGGCATAGTGAATTTCTTGTTCAAGCCATGCTTCGCAGGTGTCACCAACGCCAGCCAACATCAAAAGACAATCTGCATTTTTAATTGCGCGTTCTATTCTCAATTCAATAGGCTCTGCACTATTGTTGTCTGTTTTAAAGGTCTCGATGAATTTGTAGCTGATACCTTCTTTGTCAAGAAATTTTACTTTTTTTTCACAGGCATCAGGATGGCATAGCCACGAATAGCTGATGTATAAATGGTAGGTTTTAGGCATAAAGTGTTTTCGAATGATTCATTCAATAAACAGAGTTTAGAGAAGTCTGAATGAATTTCTTATGCAAATTTAATTCAAACGTTCAATCATAAAAAGTGATTTTTACCCAAAGCAATGTGAATACTTGTACTTAATTCAGATACTTGATTCATAAATAAAGGGTTATGGCTATAAAAAAAGGGACATTTAGTCCCTTTTTCAAGATTAGTTTGGATTAACTGGTTTGGGTGCTGGTGGTCGAATGCCTGGAAAAGACCCCTTAGAACCAGAACTGCTGTTATTGTTTTGATTGCTGTTATTGCGATTGCGTGGTTCGGTGTTGTTGTCTTCCTGCTGGTATTCGCGTGTTCGTGGGTAGACAATAACATCTTCGCTTTCTCTTGAACCTGGGTAAGTCACTTTGCTGTTGCTGCCTGGGCAGGGTCCGCAATTGCAAGGTAGGTAAATTTTATTGCTGTCTTTGGCGTCTATCTGCAAGCTGTCAATAGTAGTCACTTTGTAATACCCTTCTCTGATCAGTTTTTTCTCGTATTGGGTTTCTGAAAGATCAATCAAGATGCCAAATTTAAACTGCTCTTGTCTGGGTTTGCTGGTGTAGTAGCGGAGCTCATGACTCAAACCGTTGAAGGTGCTGTTATTTAAGTCAACTTGCTTGACTTTTAAACCATTTATCCATTCATAACGGGCATCGATGCTAATCACCGGCGAAACCCTTAGTCGTAAACCTGCACCAAATCCATATACCATTGTGGCAGAGGTGTGAACATTGTTACTCTGACTGCTTTCTGTTTCCTTTAGTGGTACATAAGATGACACTTGCTGATTGGTAGCATAAATTCTTGGTCCCGCCATGACATTGATATATGGAATCAAAGGGAATCTGGCGTATTCTAGATGACCTCTTCCCAGGAAGTCCATGGAATGACTTCTCAATCTGGCAAATCCGCTGTCTGCTCTGGTATTGTTCAGCGCTACATTGCTCTTTTTGCTTTTACCATAAAATTGCATTCCCCAATCGATGCCTCCATACAAGCCCCAGTATTTGTGTTGGATTCTGTTGCCAGACATCAACTGAAGGTTAAATCCTGCACTACCGCTGTCTGCACCTCTGTTTCTCTGGCCTGTAAAATGGATGCCAATGAATCCGCTGTTTACGGTTTTCTGACTGTTGTCTACAACCCAGTCGTACTCCTCAGGTACCCAAGTGGTACGTGTTAACACTTTGTATACCTTGCCGTTTTTCATGGCTGTCAGGAAGGTGTCTTTCAAGATTTTTACCGGTTCTTGATCGTCACTCTTACTTGTATTTGAAGCTCCGCCTGTTTTGTCTGTTTTTTCTGATTTGTCAGACTGGTCAGAACTTGCAACTCCCTTGTCGGCAATGCTATTGGAAGTGCCATTTTGCTGTGGATTAACTTTTTGATTGACGCTGATTTTGGCTTTGTCAGCGCTTATTGTTGGCTTGTTTGTTGCCTGTGTTTTGGCAACAGTTTTGTCAGTTTTATCTGCAAAAACAGCAGGTGCAGAAGGATTTGAGTTGTTCGGCATTTTGTTGCTGTTGACTGTATTGCTTTGGTTGTTAAAGAGCAAGCTACTTGCTATGCTTAACAGTGTTAAAAGGCTCATAATTGTAAGGATTAAAAGGGTTGTTTTTTTGCGTTTTTTGGTCGTGTTGTCGTGAACAAACAGAACAGGTTTTAGATCGTCTTCCTTGTTCAGAAGGGTTTGCATATGCTCCCATGCAGCAGGGTCAAAACTGGCTTCATGTCCACTGAAACCCTGTCTGAAGAGATCGTCCGTGTGTTGGTTTAAGTCTTTCATGATGCGTGGTTTATGAGTAAAGGTTTCAGTATGCTGCGTGCCTGGTTGACATGCCATTTGCTGGTTCCGGCAGAAATGTTGAGCATCTCGGCTATCTCTTCGTGCTTATAGCCTTCAATGGCAAACATGTTAAAAACAATCCTGGTGCTGTCAGGCAATACATCCAGTAACTTGTAAAGATCTTCGGCTATCAGATTCTGCAGGCCTGAACTGCTTATGCTGATGCTGTCATGTTCTTCGCTAAGTTCGCTTGTTTTAACAGCTTTCATGCTACTTCTCAATTGGTCGATGATGCTGTTGTAAATTATCCGGTGCACCCAGCCATCAAATGAGCCTGTGTTGTTGTATGATGAAAGACTTTTAAAGACTTTCAAAAAACCATAATTCAATACCGGCATGGCATCGTCTCGGTTTTTGATATACCGCATACACAAGGACATCATCTTGCCGTAATATCTTTTGTACAGAGCAGCTTGTGCCGACCGGTCGTTGGCGATACAGGCTTCTATCAATGCGGCAAGTTCCGGATCTTGTACAGTGGATAGACGACTGTTGTCTGTCTGTAATGATATGTTCGGCGTGAACGACATGGTTTCTGAACGCTTGTTCTATCTCAAATGACGTACCTCCGTAAAATATGGTTGGGTATACTGGCAAATTTAGGACGAATATGCCTTTTTTTCGGACAAAAAAAAATCCCTGAATTCGTTCAGGGATTCTTAAAATCTCGTTAAATCTATTATTGACCGGCTTCTGCGGCGCCCGCTTTGCCAACCATCTCCATTAAATCACTGCTGATGCCTGTGAAACTGAAACCACCATCGTGGAATAAGTTCTGCATAGTGACATATCTGGTGTAATCGCTAAATAATGATACCACATAATTGGCACAAGCTTCTGCACTGGCATTGCCCAGCGGACTCATTTTATCGGCATAAGTAAAGAAGGCGTCAAAGCCACCAACACCACTGCCGGCGGTTGTCATTGTCGGACTCTGAGAAATGGTGTTAACACGCACTTTCTTAGCTTTACCAAAATGGTAACCAAAGCTTCTTGCAAAGCTTTCTAACAATGCTTTAGATTCTGCCATCTCGTTGTAATCTGGGAATACTCTCTGTGCTGCAATATAGCTCAGTGCCACAATGCTGCCCCACTCGTTCATCGCATCTTTCTTCATCAATGTCTGCATCAGTCGGTGAAACGAAATAGCAGAAATATCAAAAGTCTTGTGCATGAAGTCGTAGTTAAGATCGTTATAAGGATTCTTCTTTCTAACGTTTAAGCTCATGCCAATGCTATGCAATACAAAATCCAGTTTACCAAATTTGGCAATCGCAGCGTCAATCAGGTTGTCCATGTCAGCATCCAAACTAACATCGCAGGCGATGACTTCTGAGTTGGTTTTAGCCGCCAACTCGTTAATGGTGCCCATTCTTAATGCGATTGGAGCATTGCTTAAAATGAACTCGGCGCCTTCGGCATGTGCCAGCTCCGCTACTTTCCAGGCGATCGACTTAGTGTCGAGTGCGCCGAAAATGATTCCTTTTTTTCCTTTTAATATCATAAGTTGTGATAGGGTGCAAAAATAAGACCTTTTATTGAATTACAAGTTTGCCTGTTTCTATTTTGTTGTCGCGTCTGCAACTGATGATGTAGATGCCTTTGCTCCACTCAGATACGTTGAGCTGCAATGTTTCAGTTTGGCTATCTGAACTGTATACCACTCGGCCGTTGATGTCCATCACCTGAATTTTGCTTTCTTCTACGCCGCTGATGTTGACTGTTTCGGTGCCTGGATTTGGATAGATATTCATAACACTTACCTTTACCTGATCGATGCCAGTATTGCTGCCGTTGACATTGTCTACCTGTGTCATAATGCCTAGGCTGCTGTTCATATAGGTGCCACAAGTGCCTGTTTCCATTTTCACCGCTTTAACGATGTAATAATTGGTGCCGGCGTATGGGTTGTTGTCTGTAAAAGTGAGTCCGGTTACCGGAGTGCTGTTGATGCCATAATAAACATCGCCCTTTTTATTGGTGCGATAAATATTATAACCCAATAGTCCAGGTTCATTTGAAGCATCCCAAGTTAAAGTAACATCTGTATTGCCGTTAACTTTTGTAGCACTCAAGTTAGATGGCATATTTAGGTAACTCAATCTCAGTGTTGGGTCGCCTAATAAATTCATACTGATTCTTCTGTCCAGATATGTGCCACTGAAGCTGCCAATATACCCGCTTGCCAAATTGAAATCGGTCAGGTTGTTTTGCGAAGTGATGACAGAATGGCCAATTTGCATGCCCATGGCCATTTGATGGAAATACCAATGCGGACGGTGTGCCCATACATTGGTTAAAGTTAAACCTTTGCTGGCCAGGCAGCTTCTTAATAAATTATCTGTGGTGTTCCAGTCGCCGAAGTAACTGCCGAACATAACATTGAAAACGGATAATATACTGTCTTTAAACTGCGATGAGTTACCAACACCACTGCAATTGGTAAAACTGCCACCACCCATCACATTGGCATATAAATATGCATTCACTTTAGCAGAGTCAAAATAATTGCCGGTGTTTCTGATATTGGTTTTGCCAACTATCGCCGAAGCATTGTTCCAACCACTTCTCATGGGCATCTCGCCGCCTAAATAGCCAAAGTTATCAGAGATAAAACCTTTGCTGGGTACTTTTACTGCTGCTGTTTTGTAATTGTGCAGTTTTTTTAAATATTGCGCGACTAACTGAATGTCAGAAGATGGCTGTGAAGGTAGATTTCTGAAATCTACTCTACCAATCTGAATATCCAGATCGTCTGGTAAAAAATGCTGGTCAAATTTGCCATCACCAGGTACATTTTTGTTGTCGGCTCTTGTTACATTGGTTACCATGGTATTAACATCTGTCCAATTGCCATTCATCTCTGCATAGTAGCAGTCAGTAGGCCAGGCGCCTCCATGGTCTGGATGTGCATCCGGTGGTAAGTCGATGGTATTGGCCAACATGGTGCCCGAATACGCTACCGGCACTCTGCCTACCAATAAAACCTGATTGTTCAAGTTTTTGTTGATGTTATACCAATTGCTAATCACCAATTTGATGGCTGGCGGTTTAGCGTATTCTGAAATCAATTTCAAATCGACGCCATAGCCATCCATGTAATAATCGTTTTGTAGGTCTTTCCATGCATTGCTGTCAACGCCATTGTAGGTGCTGGAGTCAACAAGTATTAGAATATTGCGCTTGTAGTCTCTTAATGGTACTTGTATACCAGCAGCAACATAGCCTACAGCCCTTATGCGGTTGGCTTTGATCTTTAAAATTCTGTATTCATACAATTCGCCTTTCCTGGCAGAGGTATCTGTAAATGTATTGATATTGCCTGCCACTGTTCCAATCGGATTGTCCCAGTTAATGGTAGTTGTCGTTTTGCGTTGAATTTGGAAACTACTGGCATCGGTTGTCGTCCAGTTTAAAGTGATCTCATTCAATTGCACATTGTGCGTTGCGCTCACCAGGAAGGATGAGTCCTTGATGTTTTGTGCCTTGACAGACAGTAAGCCTGTCATGGCGACTATGAGTAGAAGTCTTTTCATGGTAATTATTTGTTAAAAGTTGTGTAAAATAGAGCTGTTTCAGAGCGTAAAACCAAAATATATTGTCCCTGTATTAAGTCATTACAAGGTACTGACAGGGTTTCGTTGATAATGCTTTGTTGTAATAATTTTCCGCTATAATCAAATATGTAAGCTGTAAATCCCATTAACTCTGCTTGGTTTAAATACAAGGAATTACCAACAGGATTAGGATATACTTCCAGTGCATTTGCAGAGACATGAGCAATACTTTGATTATTGCCATCACGTTGAATCGAAATCATATTGGTGGCGGTGCTATCATTGCTGCCACCCAAATTAGTGCCTTTCAGATTCACAGAATACACACCTGCACTGTCAAATACGACGATAGGTGCACCTGAAGCGGCCGATGTGCCTTCTACATAACGAATACCTTTGTTAGGTGTAAAGCTCCATTGATAGGTGTTGCCAATGTTGGGGCGCGACTGGTTGATGAAATAAAAAGTGTCTTTGCCTGCTTTGCCAGTGTATTTGTCTGCATCAAATTTAATGCGGGGACCGAGTGGCGATGCGCCGGCACTTCTAAAACGATCGCGGTAACGAATTTGATTCGGCGTAAAAATACCCGCAATCTCTGTGCCTACCACTTCTAAAACCGGAATTTTTTCAGTGGTGCTTAACCATTTATATTCGACTCTATCTGCAGGAAAGCCAAGATTAACGGCTGGTGTTGAGAGTTTAATGGAGTCGATTTCAGTCACGGTAGATTTGATTTTTAAGCACGCAATATTGCTGCCATATGGCGTGGTGATGGTGCCCCATCCTTCCACTTTGTTGCTGCGTGTGCCTTTTTGCTTGTACGATCCTAAAGTAATCAATTGATTGCCCAAAGGGGTGGTTACCTGAAAGGTGGTAAAGTCGCTGTCGTTATAGTTCAGTGGTAAGGTAAAGATTTCATCAAAATCGCTGTAAATGCCGCCTGTTGGAACTGGCAGAGCAGATAAGGTAAAGCCTGTGCCTACTGCACGCCAAACATTGGTTTTTTTCTCGAAGAAATTGTATAGGTTTTTGAATGCAAATTGTCCGGCTCCAATACTATCAGCTACTTTATAGCCAATAGCGCCAAAGGGTAATTTGGATAACAATAAAATAGAGTAGGGCGTACTGGTAACAGCTTCGTATTTGTAGAGTCCCTGACCGGTAATGCCTAAACTGCTGTAGTTCCAGTTATAATTGGTCCCGGTTTGTTTAAAATTGAGGGTGCCGGCAGTGGCGGTGCTATATCGGATTGTGTCGCTAATTGATGGCATGTGCGACTGGGTGATCTGTATCTGAGCACCTAGTTTTATGACCGCAGACATCATTAAAACGAGTAAATATTTATTCATATATCTGATAATAAAAGTGTAAAAATACTATTAAATTTGAATTTTTCAAACACCATGTCTTGTATACGAACCCTACTTTTGCTGCTCACTTGTCTGCTAGCCTCGGCAACCTACGCCCTTAGGGTGGATTCATTTGCCCTTGCTCATACCGATGTGCGTCTCAGTATCCGTAATTTTAGCGCTAAGTCAATCAATGGTTCTGTTAACCACCATGTTAGATTTAAGGTTGCTACTAACTATATAAGATTGGATCTCAAACAACTTGTTTGCGATTCGGTTTTGTATGATCAAGAAAAACTGATGTTTATCCATACCGGTGAGTCCTTAAAAATTCAATTGGGAAAGGTTATTCAAAGTGGCGATTCTGCTGATATCACAGTCTTCTATCACGGTACACCTGCGGCTGATCCAAGTGGCTGGGGTGGTTTTTATTTCAGTGGCGATTTTGCCTTTAACCTGGGCGTTGGTTTTGCCGTTTATCCGCATACTTTCGGGAGAGCCTGGTTGCCTTGTGTGGATGAGTTTCCAATGAAGTCGAGCTACGACATGTATATCGAAACAGATACCGCCTACACTGCGGCCTGCAATGGGGTGCTTCAGTCTGTTCAAAATACTGGGACTTCCAAAATATGGCACTACAGGGAAACAGTACCAATGAGTGTATATCTGGCTTCTGTTTCTGTTAGTAAATTTCATGTGATTAATGGCAACTATAATGGCATCAATAATGCCTTCCCGACACAGTTATTCTGCAAACCTTCAGATTCTGTGAAAGTGAGAAACTCTTTTGTGAATTTGCCTGACGCTATCCGTTTTTTTGAAGCAGCCTTCGGTCCGCAACCTTATTCCAAAGTAGGCTACAATATGGTACCTTTCTCGTCCGGAGCAATGGAACATGCCGGTAATATTACCTATCCAAGTGTGTTTGCCGATGGTAGCTCAAGCTACGAAACTTTAATGGCCCACGAATTGTCTCATCATTGGTGGGGCAATCAGGTAACTTGTAAAACCGTCGGTGATATGTGGCTCAACGAGGGATGGGCCAGTTACTGCGAACACCTGTTCACCGAAAAATTGCGGGGTAAGCAAGCGTATAAAAAATCCATCCTTAATAACCACCTCTTTGTGCTGCGATATGCCCACATCAACGATGGTCAGCCTTATTCTCTTACCAATATTCCTGAAACCATTACTTATGGTAACCACGTTTATAAGAAAGGTGCTGATGTCATTCACAGTTTAAGAGGGGTGATGGGTGACTCTGCTTTCTTTAAAGCTTGTCTTCAATACCAGTCGCAATACCGCCTCGGTAACGCCAGCTCTGCAGATATGCAAGCAGTCTTTGCTCAGTTTGGTGGTGTTAACGCAACTTCGTTTTTCGACCATTTTGTCTTTCAACCGGGCTTTCCTCATGCCATCATTCAAAAGCAGGTGCATAGTGGCGCGGGACCGTTTCAGCTGAGTTTTAATGTATTGCAGAAGTCCAGATTTAAAAATACAGCATACGCCAATCTGCCTGTCGAAGTTTTCTTCTTTAAAGACCGTAATCACTACGAAAAACGCCGTGTGCTGCTCACAAAAGAAGAGGAGATTTTTACGGTGTCCTTGCCTTTTAAACCTGTCATGGTTTGCCTGGATTACGAAGAACAACTTAGCGATGCTATCACCGACAGAACCATTGTCATTGGCAGTAAAGGAACTTATGATTTACCTGAAACAATGAGCAAAATACTGGTAGGTGCCATCAAAGATTCAGCTTTAATTCGTGTCGAACATCATTGGGTAGGACCGGAAAAATATGTCACGACTTATCCTTATATGAGCAATTACAGGTACCTAAGCGTAGATGGTATCTGGGACGATTCTTTAAAGTTTGATGTGGAAATGGTATATGATGGCAGACAAGGCGCTACTTCTGGAACCGGTTACCTCGACCATACTTTAATATACAAAACAGAAGATAGTTTAACCGTTTTGTACAGAGCTTTTCCCGGCGATTACTGGCGCGAATGGAAAGATTTACAGTTTACCTATGGTAATAAAAATGACAAGCAAGGCAAGGTGTTGGTGAAGCATGCGCTTAAAGGCGATTATGTGTTTGCGATGCGCGATAAGAATCTGGGCTGGTTACCGCTAGATCGCCCTTCAATATTCAAGGTTTTCCCAAATCCTGCGAATAAAGAACTCGAAATTCAATTCAGTAATGCTGAATCCGGAATCTTAAATATCGTGGACATCAACGGTCGACAAATTTATCATCAGGATATTCAGTTAACTCAAAATTTAAAGATCGATGTCTCTAAATGGGCACATGGCAATTATACTATTAGCTTTAATGGCTACCACGAAAAACTCAGTGTTATCAAATAAAAAAAGCCCGGTCGAAACCGGGCTTTAAGTATAGTTTTCAGAGGTGTTATGCATTGTTCTCTTCAGAATTCTCGCTGCTGGCAAGTTCTTGATTGGCGAGTTTTTGTCTTGATACAAACCACATAAGTCCACCAACCACAATCAAACCTATCTTGATGATCCAGGCTGTAGTTTCGCCAAATTCGTATATCCAAGACAAGATAACAGGAACCCTGTCCATAAATCCATAAACAATAGCAATGATGCCATATAGGGCCATCAGACTTCCAATTTGATTGATTAATTTCATAAAATTTATATTAGAATTTCAAAACTATTGAAAATAATTTATCTGACAAATTAATATTAAAAAATTTCTTAATTGTTGAGGGGTAAAAAGCCGTATTGCTTGCTATGTCTCAACATCTGCTCAGCAAATGATTCGTTGTAATCGATTTTAATATCAGTTATAACGCCATTTACGATAACGGGTGTGTAACGTGGTTGAATGAAACCTCTGTATGCAGCGATGTCCAGAGCCTTGCTGCGTTTCAGTACTTCAGTATGGATATTATTGTTGACTTTCACGCCATAAGTTTCTACCAGTTTTTTACCGCCTTCAGCATCACCTGTTGAAGAGATAGTCTGAATTTTGTTGAGCAGTTGACCGAAGATTTCTCTGAGTTTAACATAGTCGTTGATCACAAAATACGTTTTGCCATTTTTGATTTTCTTTTCAATGACATTGTCTTTTTTGCCGGCTTCGTAGGCCCAGCTAGCCACCAGCTGGCGGTTTCTCATGTGGTCTTCTTCAATGTTTTCGCCAGGTTGCAAGCGTCTCAATTGCACCATTAAACCATTTCTGATATATTCATCATATTCGGCCATACCCACTTCTAAGCTTGGAATAATGCCTATGTCAATCAGTTTCTTGTCCATTAGATAATACAAGGCAACCAAGTCGGCGCGCGCCTCTTCAAGGGTAGAGCCGTAAGTGCCCAAATCGTCTTTGGTAACGCCTTTATTCATTTGTCCGCTCGCGTGACCAATTACTTCGTGCAAAGCCGTATGCAATTTGGCGGCTAGTTGTCCGTATTGTTTACTGCGGTTCACTTGCACAGAATCCCAGCAAAACTCTTCCAACAAACCACCTGAGTTGGCTTTGTTATAAGCGTCAACGATATTGCCTAAGCTCACAGACTTAGAGCCGTGTTTTTCTCTGATCCATTGTGCATTTGGCAGATTAATACCAATAGCAGTTGAAGGCGCTAAATCGCCAGCCTCCATAGCGACATTCACTACTTTGTAAGTGATACCAACCACTTTGGCTTTTTTATGTTCTTTGTTGATGGGCGAATTGTCTTCAAACCACTGCGCATTGGCAGCAATAATTGACATGCGTTTTGATGCTTCCACATCATTGATTTCTACAGCTGATTCGTAATTGGCACGCATACCAATGGCATCGTGGTATACTTCAATAAAGCCATTGATATAATCGATGCTACTGTTAACGTCTTTCACCCAGGCAATGTTATAAGCGTCCCAGGTTTTTAGGTCGCCGCTCTTGTAAAAATCAATTAGCAATTGCATCGCAGCCTTCTGTTCAGTAGTCTCTGCAACGCTTAAAGCTTTGTTTAGCCACTCTACAATTTTAGTGATTGATGCACCATACATCCCATCTGCTTTCCATACTTTTTCTACAATTTGATTGTTGGATTTAATCAGTTTTGAATTCAGTCCGTATGAAATAGGAGTTAAGGTATCTACTGCTTTTTTAGGGGCATAGAAAGCTTCAACTTCTTTGGCTGTTAGACCTTCGTAGAAGTTGTTAGCACTGCTTTTTATATGATCGACACCATCAGCTTTGTTAACGCGCTTAGCTTCTATAGCGGGATTAAAGATCAAGTCGACCAACCATTTTTTGAATGCAGCAGTATCTTTGCTGTCACCGATTGGCAACTGCGCTTTTGGGGCCGCTGCAATCATGTCCAACAAGAAGTCGGATGAAAATTCGGCTTGCAGTTTATTCTCTGCATAATGGTGATGAATGCCATTGCTCATCCAGAAACGTTTTAGATACACTTCAAAGTATCTGAAGGATTCTGCTTTTTTATCGCCCTCGTAGTTAACATACAATTCTTCCAATGTTTTACGCAAGCGCAAATTGTTTTTGTTGTTCTGATCGTAAATCATATCTCTACCACAAAGCGCTGCTTCGCTGAGATAATATACTAAAAGTTTTTGATTGAGACTGAGTTGTTCGAAGCCCGGTACATTGTAACGCAGAATTTCAACATCTGCAAAACGGTTGGGATCATCATATAGTTTGAATACCGGTTTAGAAGGGTAGCTGCTCTCAGCCGTTTTCTTAACAGGATTGTTGCAATTGCTCATCAAAAGAGCAGTTGCAAGCGCAAGGGGACTTATTAAATGTTTCATTTTGTTGGATTAAAATGGATGATCGAGGTGGTACTGTGTCGCCAATGTTTTCAAATCGTTACACACTTTGTCTATCAATGGAATGCCTGAATGGATTCTGTCTTTATAGAGATTGGCTTCGTACTCGCCATGTATCATTATCTTTTGATCAGGGGTTATTGCTTGAGCATTCCTAAAGCGGCGAATCCATTGGTCCATGCGGCGCTTAAACTCTGCTGTTTCAATAAAGCCATCTACATCCATAGCGCCAACAAAATGGCCAATTCCCTTGCCAGGTAAATCTGGTAATACAGGTAAGAAAGCAACAAATGGCGGAACCCAGGGACCGAAATTAGCACCTGATAAAACACCGCTGAGAATATCGACGATGGCGCCTAATCCGTAGCCTTTATGACTGCCATGTTCGATATCGCTGCCCAAAGGTAATAAGTAACCGCCCCCTTTTAAATCCGCAGGATTGGTGGTGGTGGCACCGTTTTTATCTTCTAACCAGCCCTGTGGCAATGGTTTGTTTTTGCGTTCGGCTATTTCAAGTTTGCCATTGGCCGCCGCGCTGGTAGCCATGTCTAAAACAAAAGGTTCTTCATCTCCCGCTGGTACAGCATAACAAATGGGATTGGTGCCCAACATGCGTTCTTTGCTGAAAGTGGGTGCCACCAAGGGACTGGCATTGGTCATGGCCATGCCGATAAAATCTTTCTCAAGAGCCATCATGGCATGATATGCCGCTATGCCAAAATGGTTGCTGTTGCTGATGGCTGCATATGAACTGCCGTAATGAGCGGTTTTCTCCAATACCATCTCCATGGCTCTGGGTGCAGTAACCAATCCCAAACCTGCATCTCCGTCTAATGTAAAAACACTGTGCTTTTCACGAATGACATGAATATTTGGCTTGGTGTTGATTCTACCGTTTTCATACAAGCGAACATAACCACTAAGTCGCGCTACACCATGAGAATCTATACCTCTCAAATCTGCTTTGATCAAAACATCCGTTGCTAAAGCGGCATCGGTGTCTGAACAGCCAATGGCTTTGAAGACTGAAAAGGTGAAAGCTTTTAAGTCGTGCTGACTGATGGTATGGTATTCTGCTGTGCTCATAATGCGCGTGCGATGATGTCGGTAATATGGAAGTGGGTGAGTTCTATTTGTGCAGAGGCGGCGGCATTGAGAACATGTTTGCGACAGATATCATCTTCGAACACAATGGCTTCAGCGCCAGAAGCTTTAAAACTGTCGAGTAAGGCAATTGCCATTTTGATGGACAGCTGATGGTCGCTAACCGGAAGTGAGGTGCCAGCACCGCAGCAGGTTGGGTTAAGGGTGCTATACAGCCAGGTAATGCCCGGTATGCCAATTTTTTCAGGGGTTAAGCGATCTGCTTTGCAACATTCGCTCACAAAAAAGTAATGTGCTTTAATCGGTTTGAAACGCTCCGACGCAATCTTTTTAAGCAAATCGGGTAAACTGATCAATTGTCTGGCCAATTGTGTCGCCTCGTTGTGTGAAACCGTATTGTTAAAAATATCCGGGTAGTGATGGGAGAGGGTGTTGCAGCATTTGGGACTGATACTGACAACCTGATTCTGCCCATAAACTGATAGATTGTATTCGCCTATAGATTTAGCCTGCAAAAGTTCACCCTTTTCAAAATACGGCAGACCACAGCATGTAGCACCTTCCGGAACTTGAGTTTGATAGCCGGCAGCTTGGCACAGTTTCTTTATACTTTCCACAGTATCAGGAAAATAGTGCCTGGTGACACAAGGTATTTGAAGGGCATAAGCCATAGTGCAATATTAAAGGTAGAATTATCAAATTTTAATATCTAAATTTGAACCTTTTCAACAAGTTTTTAGATTGTTTTAAATTTTTTTTGTGACCCATACCACGAAAAAGCAAGAAGCGGTGTCTTATCCGTAAATTGAGCACATTGTGGTACAATATACAACATCAAATGACAGAGGAAAACCTCATAAAGGGCTGTTTGCAGGAGGACAGAGAATGTCAGAGAGAACTGTATAAACGGTTTTCTGGAAAGATGATGGCGGTATGTTTACGATATGCAAGCTCCAGAATGGAAGCTGAAGATATGTTACAAGAAGGGTTCATAAAAGTATTTGATAACATCGCCAAGTTTAAGATGGAAGGCTCTTTGGAGGGCTGGGTGAGACGAATTATGGTGAATAATGCCATCAATAAAATTCGCGCCAACAAAATTAAATTCGAAGAGTTGGGCAATGTCAACGACGACTTTTTACAACACGATAAGAACATCATCGATAAAATGTCTGAGCAAGATATTCTGAAACTAATTGCTCAAATGCCTCAGGGATACAAATATGTTTTTAATATGTATGCCATCGAGGGCTTAAGTCACAAAGAAATTGCAGATAACCTGGGTATTGAAGAGGCTAGTTCCAGAAGTCAGTACGCTAAGGCGAAAAAATATTTACAACAACAAATAATCAAATTAGAAAAAATTAATTTATGATGGATAATTCATTTGAAAAGCAAATTCGCAATAAAGTCGGTCAGGCGGAAGTCAGGCCCTCTGAGGATTTGTTTGATGCCATTCTAGAAAAACGTGCCGCCAGATCAAAGACGTATCTGGGGGTGGGATATAAAAAGTTGTTAATGCTGACAACTTTTGTCGCCGTGATTACTGCCGGTGTCTTTTACTACTTCCTAAACGAAGAAGGTGTTACAGTTGAGCATCATAGTACTGCAAAATTGGAGCAGTCTGATGTGCCTGTAACTGATGGTACATCTGGCTCTAACATGCAATCAGGCAATTCTAATGTTTCAAATGAGGCGTCTGCCCCAGAGGTAACCAAAGATAAGTCGATGGATAAAACTCAAGCCAAACAAAAGTCTAATGGATCAGCTTCTTCAAGCGGACTGTCAAAATCAGATCGTTCTAATAAGAATACAAGTGCTCAAGGAAATAAAGGTTTAAAGAAAATCAAGGAAGGTTTCAATGGTAAACCAGCCTGGGCCAATGCAGATCCTGCTGCTTACTTCAACGTAGATGCTGTAAACAGACCAGTTATAGATTACGAAAAACACCAAGGTAATAGCCATTTGTTTGTATACGAAAGTGTTAGTCAGGATCAATTGGAAAATGAGGTTTTGCGATATACCAATGCGAGTCGCATGTCTAAATTGCAATATCCTTTTGCATTTGAGGAAATGAATCCTGTTGCTACCACTAAAACACAATACAATACGAATCCAAATAGAAGCAAACCTTTGTTCGTAGATCTATTGTTTGCTCAAGTATACAGCACTGCTAAAACTGGAGATGCTGCAGCCAATGAGTTGAAAAATGGCACCATGAATCAACAGTTTGGTGTTCGCGTGTCTGCACCTGTAAAAGGTCGACTAAGTGTTTTTGCCGGCTTAGGTTACATGAACCAGATTTTACATTATAGAGGCAACATGTCATACAATGAGGCATACACCACAATCAATACAAAAGTGAGCTTTATCAACGATCCAATCAGGGGCGTTATTAGAGTAGAAACCAAAGATACTGTTAGAGGAGTTGCCGCTAAAGCCCGCTCTGTGGATATGAAAAACAACTATTCTTTGTTTAGAGTGCCGCTGGGTGTTGGTTATAATTTTGGATTGGGTAAATTTGATTTCACCGTATATGGATCAGCTGATATTAATGTGTTGACTTCTGCCAGTGCCAATACCAGAATCACCGAAGCCAGTCCAGTAATGAATCACAATAACAACAAATCTTTGCACCTGGGTGCTGGTTTAAGCTTCATGAGTGCCTATAGAATCAGTCCGAGATTCAGGCTGATTGCCGAACCAGGCATGTTTTACATGAATCTGAACAGTCGTAGAACCGGCAATTTTGCCAGCGAAAAAATCTACAATTTTACAGGCACAATCGGGTTGAGATATTCATTGTTTTGAGACAGTTGTTTCTGATATCGTTGTTGGCCATTTTGTCGCAGCATACAAGCGCTCAGCCAGGCACTGCTTTGATGCAAAGCAATGATGTAGTGGTGCGACTGAATAGCAGGGGATTAATGAGTGACTCTTTGAATTCTCCCGCTATGCGTACAGCAGCAGGAATGCGCTTGTTAGATAAGGCAGGCGTATGGATGTCTGCTACAGATGCCAACGGACGAATCAGAGTTTCTGCGCACAGCGTGACTGATAAGAACAATGATTTTTGGGCGGGACCATTGCAATTGATCAACGAAGTGGCTGCAGATTCGGTGGCATGGAATAAGGTTTGGGCATTGAATCGCGAACAAGTAGCTTATCACAAAGCACATTATAAAGACAATAATTACACAGCTTCAGATGTTATAAATAAGTGGCCTGGTAACGGTCCCGTTGGATTTGCAAAAATTTTAGCCCCATTTGTAGACAACGAATTGAATGATCAGGATTATCAGCCAATGAACGGCGATTACCCATATTTTTCACAGGAGTCATATATGTACAGCATCAGCAATGATAATGCATCCGACCATGTTCTGAGTGGCGCTTTGCCCCTTGGTATCGAGTTGCATACTTCAGTAATGGGTTTTTCGGATGCTGATCCAGATTTGAGGAAATGCGTCATGGTGAGGTATTCAGTGTTTAACAGATCCTCCAGAGATTATAAGGATTTTCGATTGTCGGCAGTTTTGAATTTTGGTATTGGTACTCAGGAAAATGAGTATTTGGGGACCGATGTCAACAATAAAATACTTTTTGCAATAAATGATACCAGCGAAGCAACGTTTTCAGGGAAGCTAGTGTCTACAGGTTGTATGGCTTTAAATCATCAACTTTCATCCACCATGTATTTTGAGAATACCAGCGATCCGGTAAACGGATTGCCTGCGGTAGATTCTCATTATGTGAGATTGATGAAAGGTCATTGGAAAAATAATAAGCAATTGGTATACGGAGGTAATGGAGTTGATGCCAGTGGTGCCTCAGCCAGATTTGTTTATCCATACAATACGGATGCCTCACATGGTTCATTGATGTGGAGCGATAACGAAAGGTATCAGCCAGGTAAACGATTCGGTTTAATGAATTTTGATTCAGTAGAACTGAAAGCCGGATCGGCAAGAAATTACGATTTATTGTATTTCTTTGTAGAGGAAGATTCATTTAACATTAAACAAATAGCACAATCTTGTTTAAAGATTAAGCAAGTATTAAATACTAAAAACCTCTTAAAAACAGCTGAAAATGGCGTTAAAAAAGCACAAGAAACCACTCTTTATCCCAATCCAGTGAAAGCAGGGGAAAAAATGGTGATAAAGTTCACCCACGAAAGCCCGCTCAGTATGAGAATTATCAGTGTAGAGGGTATCGAAATAGTTAAAATCAATTTGGATAGTTTTGAGAATAGTATTATATTACCGGAAGATTTAGCCGAAGGGGTGTATCTTTTGGAGTATGAAACATTAAACACAAAAAGACACATTAAATTCAATTTAAATCACTAAGAAAAGCAACATCACATATGAATAGATTATACAAAATACTAATTGTTCTCTTTGTCCTACTGGGATTTCAGGAGGCACGTGCATCACACATGATGGGTGGTGACATTGCCTACGAGTGTATCTCACCTGGTAAGTACAAGCTTGTAATCAAGATCTACAGAGATTGCCGCGGTATCCCGTTTAACAGTCCGGACATTAAAATGTTCTGTAAGGATGGTAGCAACCAGACTTCTGTCAGTTATACCAGAACCGCTATTAACGACTTAACGCCGACCTGTACAGGTGGTACAGCGCCATGTAATCCGCAGAACACTCCTTCCAACGAAGGTATTGAGGAGCACGTGTTTGAGGCTATTGTGGATTTTAATACCAGTCCTTTCAAAGCCTTCAAAGACGCAGGTTGCTGCGAGGTAATGATCAAAGTTGAGCAATGCTGCCGTAACGGTGCTATCACTACCATCTCTCCGGGTAACTTCTACACCGATGCGATGATCAATATTTGTAATATTGGCAACAAGTGTAACACCTCTCCACAGCTGTCTATTCCTCCGGTTGCTTATGTTTGCTGTAACCAACCTTTCACCTACAACAATGGTGTAAGAGAGGTGATTGACGGCGACAGCTTGTCATACGAACTGGGTACTCCGCTCAATGCTAACTCTTCCAACGAAACCTATACAGGCAACTTCAACTCTCAGATTCCAATGACCCCATATTGCCCACCAAACCCAGGTGTGGTAAACTGCAGAGCTTTGCCAAGTGCTAAGCCTCCAAGAGGTTTCTACTTCGATAAAGAAACTGGTGATATCGTATTCACGCCTACTAAATGTGATGAGGTTGGTGTAATCGTTATCCAAATTACAGAGTGGAGAAAAGACTCTACCAAGAAATGGCAGAAGATTGGTTTCACCAGAAGGGATATGCAGGTTGTTGTAAAACAATGTCCGGATAATAACCCGCCTACATTACCAGGTACCAATAAATACTCGGTATGTGAAGGCAATAAAATCTGTTTCACTGTCGTTTCCAAAGACGAGCCTTTCTTGCCTAAACAAACCCGTTTAGATACAACTACATTGACATGGAACTACGGTATTCCAAGTGCTACATTTACCATCGTCGACCCAACAGCGCGTGAAAAAGAAGCTCAGTTCTGCTGGCAAACCAAAATTGGTGACGCCCGTCCGAATGCGTATACTTTCACCGCTACCGCTAAAGATGATAACTGCCCTCGTCCAGCTTCAGCCAACAAAGGGTACAACATCACTGTTAAACCTAAAGCACGTACTACCAGAAAATATACTTTGGGTGATTGCGGTTGGTTAAAATGGAAGGCCACTCCGGTAGATACCATCAACCAAAACCCTAAGAACTATGTTTACCAGTTCACCATTCGCGATAGTACGAATAGTGGAATACCATTCTATATGACATACAGACAGCTGGATAGCTTTAAATTTAAGCGCGGTGGTAAATACATTATCGAACACTACGTCAACAATACTCAATACCAATGTCCTACCATCTACACCGATACCGTAATCATTCCTCCGGTTCTGGATGTTGAGCTGGCTTTCGGTAAAGATACTTTCGTGTGTGCTGGTAATAGTTTAATGATAGAGCCTAAGATTTCTTATGGTGTACCGTCATACAAATACAGATGGGAAGTGCCAATCAATACTTTCGATCCAAAAGATACCCTTGATAAATACAATTTGTTTAAACCAACTAAGAGTACCAGAATGGTGCTTCAGTTGACTGACAAAAACAAATGTGTAGACAGAGATACCATCTTTGTTCTGTACCAACCTAATCCAATTGTTGATTTGGGTCCCGACCAAAGAATCTGTACCTACGAATCAGTTACCCTGGATGCTCAGAACGCTGACACCATGCGCTACTACTGGCAGCCAAATGGTGATAGCACAAGAACTATTACCACCAGTATAGCTGGTAAGTATATCGCTAAAGTGATCGACCATCTGGGCTGTAACACCAGCGATACTATGGAACTGTTTGTTAACGATACCGTAATCGCTATTGCAAAACCAGACAGAGAAATTTGTATCTTCGATACCCTTAAAGTAAAAGGTATGCGCCGTCCGGTTGGCTACCCTAAACAAGTTGTATGGAAAGATTTGAATAATGGTGCTACTGTTGCTAACGACTCAGCCTTTAGAGTAAAGATTACAGCAATGGCAGAACGCAATTATGAAATGTTCCTGAAAGTGACCCAAGGTGGCCATACCTGCGAAGACCGGGATACATTTAATCTGCAGGTTAATGCATTGCCTACCTTCCAGTTTAATAATATACCACCTCGATGTTATGCTGAGGGTGCCGTTAACTTAACTCAAAACGGTGTTGCGAAAGCGTTCTCAGGTGATAAATCTCAATCTCAAACTGATCTTAGATACTTCCACAGTAAAAAACCAAGTTGGATCACTGGTGGTCCGGTAGGAGTGAACACCTATAAGTGGGACTTCCCGACATTCATCAAAAATGAGCAATTACCTAGCACTGGTTTGAGAGATTCAATCTGCTACGACTACCGCGACTATAAAGGTTGCTACAATAAAGAATGTAAAGTTGTTAGACTGAACCCTAACCCAATCGTTGAATTAAAAGAAGGTACCTTCTGTCAACGTGCCGGTATCATTACTTTGGATAAACTGGTGGTAAAACCATTTATCAAAACCGGTGGTATCCAAACTTTCAGATGTATAGATGTTCCGGCTGGTTCTGGTGTAGATCCTAATGCTATCATTGCCCCACTGCTTACCTTCCCTGTAACCACAGGTATGGATCCAGGTATGGAAGGTGAGAATGAAAAGACCGGTGACTATAAAATTGAATACTGCTTCAAAGACGCCTTAACCGGTTGCCAAACTTGCGATACGACCACCGTTACTGTGGTGAGATTGCCAGAGATTCAGTTCGCTTCATTGCCAAAACAATGTATCAATAACCCATTGCTGGCTTTGGATAGCTTTGCCCGCGACCGCAACACAGGTAAACGTTTTGTAAGTGGCTTCTGGTCTACCGTTGAGTTTGGAGGTTCAAGAGACATGACCAATCCTAATGTGAGCAACAGAATCCTAAACTCTGTAAAGAGTCAGAAATACTTCGACCCAAGCTACGGTCCTGGTCAGTTCCTCTTAAAATTGACTGATACCGCCAGTGGATGTCCAGTGTCTGATAGTGCCGAGATCTTAGTGAATGGTTTGCCAATCATCCAAATCAATGTACCGGATACTGTATGTTCAAGTGCTGCTGCATTCGATCTGGAAAACACTGTTCCTTCAGGTGCAGTAGGTAAGTGGTCAGGACCCGGGGTAACTGGTCGTCAGTTCGATCCGGCTATGAGTCCGAAAACTAAACAATACGAAGGCAAATACATGCTGAGATTTGATTACACCAACCCATTGACAGGTTGTTCGGCCTCCGACTCCCAGTCGCTATTGGTACAATCACAACCGGAAGTGAAGATACTATCACCAAATCCGTATCAGCAATGTGAAGGCATACTCTTTAATGTTAACGCATCTAAAGCGTGGGCTGCCAATACCAGATGGACTTCTAATGGTGATGGTTCATTTGCCGATGATAAACTCTTATTAACCACCTACAAGCATGGCTTTAATGATACTGCTGTTGATCAGCTCAATGGTAAGGTAACTGTTACTGCCAGTACAGTAAAAGAAGGTGTTTGTCCGATAGCTAAAGCTGATTTGAATCTGATCATCGAGCCATATCCTCAATTCGACTTCATGGCTGATCCTGAGATTCAGTGTGAGCCTGCCATCGTAAACTTCACAGCTATGGTTAGAAAGCCATTCGCTTCTCCAAATCTGCGTTACACTTGGTGGTTCGGCAATGGTGATACCATTCTGAAGAGCACCACGTTCAACCCACAGAACATTAAATATGATACCGCTAAACGTACCTGGTACGATGTAAGTCTAATTGTAGACAATCAGTGGGGTGTTAACGATACTCAGGTTTGCCGTATCCAAAAAGACTCTGTAGGTTATATCAAGGTATTGCCTCAGCCAAAAGCCGGATACAGCAGTGATCCTGGTTTCTTCACCACCGTGGCATTCCCTAAATTTAAGTTCTTTAACGAAACTAAAGTAAGATGGACTTCACCTGGTGCGATGAGTTACCTGTGGCACTTCGGTACCGATGATGTGGATGATACCAGTACCATGTACAACCCAATCCACTCGTATACTGCCGATACCAATAAGTACTACGTTCACTTGACTTCGACATACACTTACAACTATAAAGGCACCGATTACATCTGTTGGGATTCATTATCACAACTCAGAAAAATCGGTCCGGATGTTACCGTCTTCGTACCAACTGCCTTCAGTCCTGAGCGCACTGGTCCGAAAACCAACAACATCTTCAAAGCAGTTGTCAATGGTGAGAAGACCTTCCATATCGAACTCTATAACAGATGGGGTGAGAAACTGTGGGAAACCGATGATAAATACGCCGGATGGGATGGTACTTATAAAGGTGAGGATGCACAGCAAGATGTCTATGCATGGTTCATCAAAGTAACAGCCTACGACGGAGAAGAATATACTTACGAGGGCACTGTAACTCTGCTTCGATAAAAGACTATTGCCGACAAACTCTCCAATCAGGAGAGTTTGTCGGTTTTATCAATATGATGACAAAGGGTACATATCCTTATCTGTTCAGAACCTTAATCGTTCTGTTTTTGTGTTTGACTACACTGTCAGATTTACGTGCTACTCATATTGCAGGTGCAGAGATTAGCTACAAGTACCTATATTCTAATACCTACAAGTTTACGCTTAAAGTGTACCGCGATTGTCGCGAGTGCAAGTTCAATAACATTGGCGGAGGCGATAATACTTCCAGCTGTAATGAAATACCGGATTTAATTATCAGAGGGGCATTGGGAACCTCATATTCTACTACTAACATTGGAACAGTAGAGGTATCCAGAATCTCGATTCAAGACATGACCAATGTGTGTTATAACCAGGTGAGCAAATGCCGCACAGGCTCTAACAGTCCCTATGGTTATGAAATGCACGTCTTTGAAGGCACTTTCGATTTTAGTACTGCGCTTAATAGCGGTTATTGTAAATTGGATGTTTCTATTGGTTTGTCCTCCAGGAATATCAATATCAATAACGCCTTTACAGAACAAAACTTCTTTAATTTTACCACCATCAACCTATGCGAAGGTGTCAATAATTCGTCAACAGAGTTTACCTCTACGCCAAGTTTCTTGTTGCTTGCCAATCAATCTAATTACCAGTCACTGGGCGTTTTAAACCCTGATGGAGATTCATTGGTTTTTCATCTGCGCCCGGCATTGCGCAACCGCTCGGTAAGTGTTTCTTATGCCACTGGCTACGATTATGATTACCCATTTAGTTTTTATTGCACAGGGTCTTTCCCTTGTTCGCCAAATTTAAGCGGACCGATTGTAGAAGGGTTTTATCTCTCCAAAACAACTGGTGATTTAGCCTTTACGCCAAATCAAGTCAATCAGGGTGGGGTAGTTGTGGTAGAATGCGAAGAGTATAAAAAGAAAACAGATGGCAGTTACTATTTAGCAGGCGTTACCAGACGCGATATTTATTCGGATGTGATTGCTCAAAATAATAATCTGCCTCGTGTTAAAAACAGGATTCTGGAATATCAGATTTGCGAAGGAGAAGATCTGAAGATTGATTTGGATATAGATGATTTGCCAGCTTTAGGAAATCCTGCAGATACTGTTTTTACAGAAGTTATATCCACCTTACCGGGAACAACCATTACTAAAATAGCCAAAAACGGCGCACCTTTCTTTTCCTATTCTGTTCAGGTTGGCAATACCATTAACCGCCCTGGTAAACATTATATCACAGTTACAGCTAAAGATAATAGTTGCCCTCTGCGTGGTATTAGTTCAAAAACATTTGTAATCAATGTGCTTAAGAACAGGAAGCATACAATACAAACTCAGGTAAAAAATTGTGGTGTACTCGATTTCGTTTCCTCTACTATGCCGAGTACTTCCTTTTACTGGACTTTAACAGATCAAAACAATACCATCATCCGTCAACAACAATCTCGTAAAGTGTCTGTTCAATTGGCTAATGGTGGAACCTACTATATTCAAAGTTATTTGCCTTCTGATGGTGTATTCTGTGAATTGAAACAAATTGATACCATAGTGGTTAAAAACTTCACTCGCCCTGAAATCCATATGGGTGCAGATGTAAGTGTATGTAAGAATGGCGAATTAAACTTACAGCCTCGTCTGTTAAATACATATGATAAGTACCAAATTTTGGTGAATGGTATACCATATCCAATGCCATACAAGCAGATTGTAAAATCGGCTGGTACTTACAACTTTAAAGTATTGCAAGAGGATGGATGCTGGGCCGAGGACAATATTAATATTAACCTTTTCCCGGTATTGAATTATAAAGTTTCAGATGATACGTTTTGCCTGACTGGAACTTTCCCAGCGGCTATCAAAAATATACAGGTTGACAAGTCTAAAATTTTTGCCATCGATTTAAACGCGTCTTCGCCATACTCTAATATTCATCAGATCAATGCAACAGATTGGGAAATTGATATCATCACACCAGTCAGCCATAGTCAGAAAGTATATAGTCTAATTGTAGATAAAAACCATTGCCCATACCTGGATACATTTAATGTTTTAATTGAGGAGCCAGATCCTATCACTGTTAAGTTGCCAGAGGCCATTTGTATCAACTCTGAGCCATTACAACTGCCTGTAAATAGAAACGGCTACTGGCAGTGTGTAAGTCAGCCTCAGATGGTGAAAAACAATGTGCTTACTTTGAATCCAGCAGATAAAAATGCAGTTGAGTTGCTTTATACTGAGAATATTCAGTGCAAGAACACACAGTTATTTACCATTCAAATAAAAGATACCAGTGCCATTACTTTTGGTCATGATGACCAATTAAAAATCTGTCAGAATGCAACACCATTTGAATTGAAAGGTTTCCCTACTGGTGGCACCTGGACTGGTTTGTTTGTCAATGCTGATAAGTTTTCGAGCATGCAAGCTGCTGGTAAAAAGGTTAAACTGGTATATACCTACAGTAATTTGAGTGATTGTATCTCCAATGCGCCTGTAGAAATTGAGGTAGTAAAACTGCCTGACTTAAAAGTGTTGAGTTCTGGCACCAAGGTTTGTGTTGGGAGTCTGTTAACACTAGAAGCGAAAACAACTGACAATAGTCAAGGTTACTGGTATACCGATGGCGATGGTACTTTCGATCAGGCAGGAAGTAAATTGACGCATTACTCTCCAAAACAATCGGATGTGTCAAAGCCATTAATTAATTTTGTTTACACCTTGCAAACCAATACTGTTTGTGGTAATGTGAGTGCAGAAACAGTTGTAATGGTTAGAAACGGTCAGACAGGCGAGATTATACGCGATTATCCCACCACGATATGTGAGCCAGCGCGTATAACATTTAAATCAAGTTTTACGCGTCTAGAAAAACAATTCTGGTTGATTAACGACAGCGTGGCCGAGGAATTTGATTATAACTTCGATTTTAATACCACCTTAAAAGCGGGAGAATATGTCATCAAAACTTTGGTCAATGACAGTACCTGTGAGGCAATGGCTATTTCAGAAGTGATAACTGTATTGCCAAAACCAGCCATGAAGTTGCACAGTAATCCAGTTTACAAATTATCTAGAGAGTATCCAAGATTGTATTTGAAAGACTTGAGTTATTGCAAATATGGGCATTCGACCGCCTGGTACCACAACAACGAATTTATTGGAGATAGTCGTGAACTCAACTACAAAGTTGAAGACAAACGCGACACCTTTTGGATAAAATTATTGGCCATCAGCGGCAAAGGCGATTGTAAAGATTCGCTAACACAAATGTTTGTGTTTATCCCGATCAATCAACTGTATATTCCAAATGCATTTTCGCCCGACTCAAAAGGTCCGAATGAAAATAATGTCTTTAAAGTTATCGGACCGCCGATGCGCGCCTTCAAAATAGAAATTTTCAATAGGTATGGTGAGAAAGTCTATATCTCAAACGACATAAATGCGGCCTGGGATGGTTATTACAAGAACCAAATTTGTATTCAGGGCGACTACTTCTACAAGATCGAGACCACTGATTTTGAAGGGGTGAGCAGAGATTATTCGGGAACAGTGACCGTTATCAGGTAATGTTCTCATCACCAAGGAAATCAAGCCTTGTGATGTGTCAATTTTTTTTCCACTAAGCTTTGTAGGTTATTATTTAATTAATACCTTCGCAACAACAAAAACCAAATTTTTCATTTTCTAATTTTATTTTGTAAAAATGCCTGACATCAAAGCACAAAACTGTACCATCAATCTAGAAGGAAACACATACGAGTTTCCTGTAATCATCGGAAGCGAAGGCGAGAAAGCCATAGACATTTCTAAATTAAGAGATACCACCGGTTATGTAACGCTTGATATTGGTTATAAAAACACAGGTGCTACCAAAAGTAATATCACCTTCCTCGATGGTGAACAAGGTATTTTAAGACACAGAGGTTATTCTATCGAAGACCTCGCTGAAAAAGCCAATTTCTTAGAAGTGGCTTATCTGTTGTTAAAAGGCGAGTTACCTAACAAAGAACAATTCGAAGATTTTGATGATTCTATCAGACACCATACACTGGTGAACGAAGATCTTCAGAACATCTTCAAAACTTTCCCTACCGGATCACATCCAATGGGTCAGTTAATAGCTATGATTTCTTCGCTGTCTGCATACTATCCAAAAGCTTTGGATCCAAACAGAAGTGCTGAATCTAAAAACAGAACTGTATTGCGTCTCCTGGCCAAAATGCCAACCATCTGCGCTATGATCTACAAAAAGCGCATGGGACATCCGGTAGTGTATCCTAACAACAACCTGGATTACGTCAGCAATTTCCTGAACATGACCTTCAAGCACGTTAGTGATAGCGATTACCAACCTGATCCTGTCGTTGTAGATGCTATGAACAAATTGTTAATCCTGCACGCCGATCACGAACAAAACTGCTCTGCCAGTACCGTTCGTTTGGTGGGGTCTTCTCAAGCTAACTTGTATGCAACCATTGCGGCTGGTGTGGCTGCTTTATGGGGACCGCTTCACGGTGGTGCTAATCAGGAAGTACTTGAAATGCTAGAAGCAATAAAATCTGATGGTGGTAACGTTCAAAAATGGGTTGATAAAGCAAAAGATAAAAACGATCCTTTCAGATTGATGGGCTTCGGTCACCGTGTATACAAAAACTTCGACCCTCGCGCGAAGATCATCAAGAAAACTTGCGATGATGTATTGAACCGTTTAGGTATCAATGATCCTGTTTTAGAGATTGCTAAGAAATTAGAAGAGGCAGCTTTGACAGATCCATACTTCGTAGAAAGAAAATTATATCCAAACGTGGATTTCTACTCTGGTATCATTTACAGAGCCATCGGTTTCCCAACTGAGATGTTCACTGCATTGTTTGCATTAGGTCGCCTTCCTGGCTGGATTGCACAATGGCAGGAAATGTCTAACGAAAACCAACCAATTGGTCGTCCAAGACAAATCTACACTGGTCAAACACCTAGATCTTTCATCCCTCGCGGCGAGAGATAATAAGGTAAGTTATTATATGAAAAAAAGGCATGAATGAATTCATGCCTTTTTTATGCCCTCGGTGAAGAGGGGCTTTCAGATATGTGTTATGTTTTTATTGCGTCGGCGTCGCTGAGGCCGACCTATCAGGTTTTTATTCTTCTCCAATCAATGATTATCCATTGCCGCTGGCATATCCACATTTATTCTCATGCGTCAGCCTCCCTAAATCCTAAATCCTAAATCCTAAATCCTAAATCCTAAATCCCATATCCTGTGTCCTACAGAACCATCTTCCATTTGCCTGTTTGGTTATCCGGACGTTCCATGCGCACTTTTTCGCAGAAGTTTCTGATCAGCGGTACTTCTTGCATGCTGGGATCGGCCTGCTCTAATAGTTCGTAATAATATAACATCTCGTCTATTTGCCAGCTGTATAAGCCGTCTTTGTATAGTTGTCTTTCATAGCATTTGCCAATGGCTTTATAAGCCTCTAACAAGCGTCCGCCACGGGCTTTTTCCAGACGGATAAAGTGTTTGTATTCTATGATGCCCAAACTGTCTTGTTTAAGTGCTATATGGTTCATGCCTTTGTACCAGTATACTTTGCTTGCAACAGAATCTAAGCCTATAGAAATATGGAATATAGAATCGGCCAGTTTGTATTGCCTCTGTTTGTGATAGCAGAAACCTAATAGCGTATATATATTGCCACTCTGTGGCTCTTTAGTCAATGCGCCCAGATAAAATTCTTGGGCGTCTCTATAACGACCTTCATTCATTGCCTGATTGCCCATGGCTACCAGATTGAAATTGTCTTGAGCAAAACTGGTCTGACTTATAATAAGTGCCACAAATAATAATAACCTCATATCCTTGTTTATCAAAAATTATGCCCCGTGTAAGAGCGTTTGCGAAACCGTTGGTTGTATTGTCTCTGATGAAACAATGCATTATTGATAGGTTCACGCCATTTAAAAATCCAATAACTGTTCATCATGCGTTTGGGTTGCTCGTCGTTGTGGTCGACGTTCTTAATAAAGGGTAGGTGTAAGAACAGCGACCAGCGCGATTTCATATCCAGAACAGTAAACTCTATGCTGTCTTTATTGACGGGATGGATGTGCACGGTAAAGCCACCCAATGTTTGCTCTACCATATCAAAACCTGAACGCCAAATGCCTCTAATGGTTTGAAATCTTCCAAGGAAGTCGGTCATCGCAAGCCATTGACGACGACCATCATTAAAACCAGGCAAATTTTTATGGTACCAAAATTCTCTTGCTCTTCTCACTTGATAGGCGTCTGTCAATTTTTGAATAAGCTCAGGGTGTGAACGCTGATTAAAGAAATAAGCACTATCACTCTTGCCCTGCATCCATTTCCATACAATTGGGTACAGATGTTTAGCCGGTGGCGCACTTTTGCCCATCAAATTTAAGAAAACTGCAAAATAAAAAAGTAGCGATATCCTTAGCGGACCCATGTTAGGTTTATCTGAGGATCATGATATTGCCCTTCTCTTCATGCCTCAACTCGTCAGCGCCAATAAACTCTAATCGGTAGAAATACAAACCTTGCTCAACGAGCTCGTTTTGGTATTTACCATCCCATCCCTGTTGAGGATTATTGGTTTTGAACAGGATATCACCCCAACGGTTGAAGATCACAAAGGTATAATCTACCGCATATGCCAATCCCACAGGCTTAAACGTTTCGTTGATGTTGTCATCATTAGGCGTAAACGCTGATGGCAAGTAATACACCACATCAGGAGAGATAAACAACGTCTTGAATGAGGTGTCACGACAACCATAAATATTGGTTACAATTAAACTGGTTGGCTGTGTAATGGTATCGATATAAAAGAGTTTCGGATTTTGGTCGACCGAGGTTCC
>JACCDH010575903.1_pt1 | contig 42281 bp, 35 predicted proteins | sample 7442481 | NCBI WGS metagenome assembly JACCDH01 (sample SAMN15323433, study PRJNA562643) | freshwater metagenome | isolation source: river surface water | place: USA:Blue River Watershed | collected 2017-08-15 | reverse complement strand
TCAGGAAAAATACACGTCACCAGCCCATTTGTATGCCGAAGGAGGTTCAGCAGGAGGGTTGCTGATGGGAGCAGTCATCAATATGGCACCTGAGTTATACAATGGTGTCATTGCCCAAGTTCCTTTTGTAGATGTGGTGACCACTATGTTAGACGACAGTATTCCGCTCACTACGGGTGAATATGACGAATGGGGAAATCCAAACAATAAAAAGTACTACGACTATATGTTGTCATATTCTCCTTATGATAATGTGAAAGAACAGGCATATCCTAATATGTACGTTTCAACTGGTTTACACGATTCGCAAGTACAGTATTGGGAACCTGCAAAATGGGTGGCAAAATTGCGTACCCATAAAAAAGGAAATGCTGTTTTGTATTTGAATACCAATATGGATGCGGGGCATGGAGGGGCTTCGGGACGATTTGAAGCTATTAAAGAAGTAGCAAAAGAGTATTCTTTTTTACTAGATTTAGAGAAAATCAAAAAATAATTGAAAAATAGTATTAAATTTGCTCAAAGTTAAGGCGATCCAAAAATGACCTTGATTAATCATTTTTTTATGAAAGAAGAAATAAATGCTCATAATTCTATTTTAGATTTAATAGGAAACACTCCTCTTATTAAATTGAAAAAGGCAACTGAAAGCTTAGAAGGTAATTTCTATGCTAAAGTAGAAGCATTTAATCCTGGACATTCTTCTAAAGACAGAATTGCATTATATATTATTGAACAAGCAGAAAAGCAAGGAATCTTAACTCCTGGTGATACGATTGTAGAAACGACTTCAGGGAATACTGGATTTAGTTTAGCAATGGTAAGTATTATAAAAGGGTACAATTGTATTCTTGCTGTAAGTTCAAAATCTTCCAAAGATAAAATTGATATGCTTCGTGCTATGGGAGCTAAGGTGTATGTTTGTCCAGCTCACGTTTCTGCAGACGATGAACGTTCTTATTATAGTGTTGCTAAACGATTACACGAAGAAACAAAAGGTTCTGTATACATCAATCAATATTTTAATCAACTTAATTTTGATGCACATTACTTGAGTACAGGTCCGGAAATTTGGGAGCAAACCAATGGAAAAATTACTCATTTAGTAGCTTGTAGCGGAACAGGAGGAACTATTTCTGGAACGGCCAAGTATTTAAAAGAACAAAATCCCAATATTAAAATTTTAGGAGTGGACGCTTTTGGTTCTGTGTTGAAAAAATATCACGAAACTAGAGAATTTGATAAAGATGAAATTTATCCGTATCGAATAGAAGGGTTAGGTAAAAACTTGATTCCATCTGTAACAGATTTTGATGTTATTGATAAATTCATGAAGGTTACTGACGAAGAAAGTGCTCATGCTACTCGGGAATTAGCCAAAGTAGAAGGGTTGTTTGTAGGTTATACTTCAGGAGCTGTTTTTCAAGCAATTAAACAATATGCAGATGAGGGAGAGTTTGATGCAAATAGTAATATTGTCGCTATTTTCCCAGATCATGGCTCACGTTATATGAGTAAGGTATTTAGTGATGAATGGATGAATGAGCAAGGTTTTTTCGATAGTGTTAACCAAGAAGAATCGCAACGAATTGAATTTATAAAGTAAAAAGTAGTGTGCTAACATAAAAAAAAACTCCAGAAATTTTCTGGAGTTTTTTTTATGTGAATTAATATGGGTCTTAACCAAATAAAGGATTATTCTTCCATAGTATGATAAACATTCATCACATCATCATCTTCTTCAATTTTTTCAATCAATTTTTCTACATCAGCCACTTGGTCTTCAGTAAGTTTTTTGGTAATTTGAGGAATTCTTTCAAAACCCGAGGATAAAATTTCTAACCCTCTGTTTTCCAATTCTTTTTGAATTGTACCAAAACTTCCAAAAGGTGCATAGATTAAAATACCATCTTCGTCTTCAAAAACTTCTTCGGCCCCAAAATCAATGAATTCTAATTCCAATTCTTCAGGATCTATACCTTCTTTTGGAATGCGAAAATTACAAGTGTGGTCAAACATAAATTCAACAGAACCTTGAGTTCCCATAGTTCCATTGCATTTATTGAAATAGCTACGAATGTTAGCGACTGTTCTATTGTTGTTGTCAGTAGCCGTTTCAATTAAAAGTGCAATTCCGTGAGGGGCATAGCCTTCAAACAGCACTTCTTTATAATTAGCCGTATCTTTTTCAGTTGCTTTTTTAATTGCGCGTTCTACATTTTCTTTAGGCATATTGGCCGCCTTTGCATTTTGTATTACCGCTCTTAATCGTGAATTGGCATCTGGATTTGGTCCTCCTTCTTTTACCGCCATTACGATGTCTTTACCAATTCTAGTAAAGGCTTTGGCCATTGCTGACCAACGTTTCATTTTTCTACCTTTTCTAAATTCAAAAGCTCTTCCCATTGCTGCTATTTTTTAAACGTTGCAAAAATACTACTATTTTGCAGTTTTACAATTCTTATTATTTTTTATAAAAGGGTAGTTGTACCACTTTGGCAGGTACATCATTTTTACGAATACGGATGTAGATAATACTATCAACATGGCTAAATTCGGAATTTACATATCCTAAACCAATTCCTTTATTCATTGATGGCGACATAGTTCCAGAAGTAACAATTCCGATTGTATTTCCTGTGGCATCTACAATTTCGTAATCGTGTCTAGGAACGGCGCGTTCTATCATTTCAAAACCTACTAATTTTTTAGTAACACCAGCTTCTTTTTGCTTTTGCAAATTAGCAGAATTAGTAAATTCTTTATTGAATTTGGTTATCCAACCCAATCCTGCTTCTAATGGCGAAGTAGTGTCGTTGATATCGTTTCCATACAAACAGAACCCCATTTCTAAACGCAAGGTATCTCGAGCGGCTAATCCTATAGGTTGGATGTTAAAGGTTTTTCCTGCTTCAAATACTTTGTTCCAAATGTGTTCTACATCGGCGTTTTTACAATAAATTTCAAAACCTCCCGCTCCTGTATATCCTGTAGCTGAAATAATAATATTATTGATTCCCGCAAAATCACCTATTTCAAAATGATAATAAGCTATTTGTGATAAATCCAATGAAGATAAACTTTGCATAGCTTCGACTGCTTTTGGGCCTTGGATTGCTAGTAATGAATACTCATCAGAAAGATTTTGCATCTCAACGCCTAAATCGTTATGACTACTTATCCAATCCCAATCTTTATCAATGTTAGAGGCGTTGACTACTAATAAATATTCGTCCTCTTTTATTTTGTATACCAATAAATCGTCTACGATTCCTCCTTCATTGTTAGGCAAACAAGAGTATTGCGCTCTACCGATGGTTAAAGTAGAGGCATCATTAGAAGTTACTTTTTGAATTAGTGTCAAAGCATTGGCTCCAGAAAGTAAAAATTCGCCCATGTGCGATACGTCAAATACACCTACTCCTGTTCGAACAATTTCATGTTCAGCGTTAACCCCTTCATATAGAATTGGCATATTGTATCCGGCAAAGGGTAGCATTTTGGCTCCCAAACTTTCGTGAATGTGTGTTAGGGCTGTATTTTTCATTATAATTGAAGTGATTTTTGAAGGCGCTAATGTATTGCTTTTTTATGGAGTGACAAAAAATATGTGAAACTCATTTTAACCCCTTTTTTGTTTTAATTTAACTATAATTCTATAATAGAAATCAAATACAATCAATATGTTCCACTTTGTTTTTAAGTTCTTTTTGCGCCAGTTCAAAAAGTATTTTAAGTTGATTATGAAAATCAGATGAGTTGGATAAATAATTCCAAAAAACTAATGTGTTAATTGTTTAGTTTTATCTTGTTTTTGGGAGGTCAAAAAGTCCCATTTCTTTAGCTGCTTTAATCAATTCTTTATCACTGCCACCATTAAAAAGTAATTGTTTTTTCAAATTGGCTTTTCTTTTTTCAATACTACTTAACGAAAGAGGAATATAGTCGGGCAGTATTTTTGTTTTTATTCCTTCAGCAATCAATTGTAATATTTTGCTATCATGTTCATCCCAGTCAAGATTCTTAAACATGAATTCTTTCTGTGCTTCTATAATAGACTTACTGTAGTAGTTTTTGTCATTATTAATTAGTTTTATTATCTTGGAAAAACCTTTGTAATCAATATCATTTTTTGAAAGGAATCCGTTAGGATTTAATTTTTTGATTATTCGATTAACCCAAACAGGTTCGCTATGCATCGAAATAATAATAATCTTACAATTACGACACTGTTGTTGCAATAGTTTCCCGATATCTTCTCCTGAATAGATGTTTTGGTCTTCGTAAGCAGGTAAACTTACGTCAAGGAATGCAATGTCTATAGGAGTATTGCTACTACTTAATTTTTGAATTGTTTCGAAGGCTTCCTTGCAATTATAAGCGCGATAAAAAATAGGTTTTTCTATAGTTTCAATAGTAGATAAGAGTGCAGTATAGCTATCTACATTTAGTGGATGATCGTCAATAATTAAAATATTCATTTTTTGTTTCGTTTGAATTATGTGGGGAATAAAACGGTTTAAATGTACATAAAACGATTTAAAAGATATTTGAATATAAACTTAAATATTTTATTCCGTATTCTGGATGAATAATATGTAATGGCATAGCAATAAATACTATTGATAGAAACAAAAGAAGTTATTAAATATTCTTTTTTATTATTTTTGGAAAAAACAAATTGAAGAAAACACTATTTATTTTTATTTTACTGCTGCTGTTTATGCTACCTTCTTGTTCTAAGCATAAAGTACAATCATTTATTGTCGTTTCATCTTCAAAATACAAACAATTCTCTCCTAATCAAAAAATACACTACCTAGATTCATTAAGTATACTTTCACATTCACTCTCTAATGATTCTCTAACTCGATCTGCATTGTTAGATTTATCTTCAGAGTATTATTTTCTAAATCGATCTCAACAATCATATAATTTAAGTAAAAATGCCTTTCAATTAGCTAAAGAAGTCAAGGATAGTTCAGTAATGGCTAAATCCCTTTATTATATGGGTGATTCTTATGAAATAACCCATAAGGACAGCGCTTATTTTTATTACCAACAAGCTGAAAAATTATATCGTTTATTGGGCGATACAAAAATGTCAGGTAGAATGCTGTTTAATAAAGCGTATGTGTTGTTTTATGAAGGGAATTATTTAGAGAGTGAAATACAAGTATCTAAAGCATTGCAGCTTTTAAAAAATAGTGATGATCAAGAAATGCTATTTACATGTTATAATTTATTAGCTTCTAATTTTGAAAGAATGGAAGAATATGATGAAGGATTACACTATTATCTGAAGGCCAAGAAAGTTCTTTCAAATATGAAAAAATATGATTCTAGGGGAAATAATTTTGATGTATCATTATCAGTAAATATCGCCAATATATATGAAAAACAACATCAATATTTAAAAGCAAAGAAAGAATTAGAATTATTAGTAACTCCTAATTTAAAAAATAGATGGCCTAATGAATACGCAACAGTTATTGGTAATTTAGGATATGTTATAATGAAATTAGGAGATTTAAAAAAAAGTAAAGCATTATTATTAGAGTCCTTATTAATTTCTGAAAAAAGCGGTATAGCTTCAAGTAAAATTTATAAATTAAGTAATCTTGGAGAATATTTCGCTGTTGTTGGAGATACCGCTAAATCAATTCATTATTTAAAACGATCGTTACTGTTAGCAGAAAAATTCAAACAGTTAGATAATAGTAAATTGAATTTGGAATTACTTTCTAAAATAGATTTAAAAAATAGTTTGAAATACAATAAACGATACATAGTATTAACTGATAGTTTAGCTAAAGTACAGCGTAAAAGTAGAAATAAATATGCTCGAATAGCCTATGAAACTTCTACATTGGAGGATAAAAATAAAGTTTTGAGTGAACGAAATTTGTATTTGTTGTTCGGAATATTGTTGCTGTCATTTGTTTTTATAATTTGGTTTTGGAGTAGTAGGCAGAAAGAATTTAATTACCGTCAAAAACTACAAGATGCCGAACTAGAATTGTTTGAATTAATGAAATCGTATCAAACTGATTTGACTGTAGCTAAGGAAAAGGAGCAAAATAGAATTGCTAAGGAGTTACATGATACTATTTTGAATCGTTTGTACGGTATTAGGTTACAACTGGGATTGCATAATGCGAGTGATAAAAAAGAGTCTAAAGAAAAAATAGATAGCTATATTGATGAATTACAAATTTTAGAAAAGGATATCCGAGCAGTAGTTCATGATTTACATACAGATGAAATCTCTACTCAATTTGATTACCTCTTTTTGTTGTCTAAATGTATTAAAGAGATTGAGGAGATTAGCTTGACTAATTGTAATTTTGAGTCTGATCCCATGATTGATTGGAGTGCAATATCCAGTTTAGTTAAAATTACTATTTATAGAATCATTCAAGAAGCGATATCTAATATGCATAAATATGCAAATGCTTCAGAGTGTCATGTCAAATTATATTTAGAAATTCCTTCAAAATTAGTATTGAGCATTGAGGATAATGGGAGTGGTTTTTATAGTGACTCCTTGTATCAAGGTATTGGTTTGAAGAGTATGAAAGAACGTGCTACTCAGGCTAGAGCTGAATTCGTAATAACAAGTGTCTTGCAACAAGGGACTACTATAAAATGTTTTTTCACGGTTTAATCAGTAAATTAAACCGTAAAAAAAATCCAAAAAAACCGTAAAATCTATTTTTTAAAAATTGATTACTTGCACTTAACAAAATGAATTTGATTTTGAATTGTATTTCAAAATTGATTATTGTTTTTTCATTTTAGTTATGTGAAAATTTGAAAAAAATTTAATGATATCCCTGTTGGGTGTGGTTTTTTATGGAATTTGAAGACACAGCATTTTCCTAAAATAGATATTGCACCCTCAGGTTTTTTAGTTTGATAAAGTCTTGTTTTTTTAAAATAATTAATTCTACTAAATATAAAATTTAACTGTAATTGGTTTTTTTGTTATAAAAAAATAAAATTAAATATTTTTTGTAAATAAAAACTTTCAAAAATTAAAAAAACACCCGTATTATTTTTTAATTTTTTTTGATTTAAAGATGCAAAAAATGCAAAAAATAATGCTGTTTTTAAATTAGGATTGTATTTTTTTAGTAAGAAAATTAATATTTAGGCAAAAGTATATTTTAATAAAAATGTTCTTACAAATAGTCGTAAGTTTGCATATGGAAAAACAAGCATAAAGTTTTGATTTTCTAAATGTTATTTCCCCCTTAATAATTCATTGTAGATTTCCAGATCGGTAGTAATTTTATTTAAAAAATCAATTCTCGGTTGTTATGAGAAATCTATATGTTTTTTTATTCTGCTTCTCCATCTTAGGAAAAATATATTCCCAACGTTTACATCACCAAACATTAAGTACACAAGGAAAAAATACTATGTTGTTTAATGGTTATAGAGTTAATCAAAGTATTGGACAAATTAGTGTTATCGGTAATTTTAAAACGTCTTCATTTTTTGTTGGGCAAGGGTTTATTCAAAGTAATCAACCTACTATTCCTTTAAACACTTCTCTAGTACAAGTACAAGTCTATCCTAATCCCTTTGTTTCAGAGATTCATTTTAAATTATCCTCTGATATGCTATCAACTGTTACCATATGTTTGTTTGATAATCTGGGAAGATTAGTTTATAGAGCAGATAAGAAACCTGTTAATTCAATTATAACAGTAACAGATTTATATCTTTCAGAAGGGACATATATAGCTAAATTGACAGGACCGAACTTAAATTATACAACTCAAATACTTTCTATTAGATGAAAAAAATTTATTTACTATTATTACTAAGTTCCTTTGTTGGATACTCTCAAGCTGTCTATGTATTAGTCGGTAAAAACCATGCTAATTTTGATATAAAATCAAATGGAATAAAAAATATTAATTTGACCAATAAGGGTATCGGAGATTCATACGAAATAGGAATAGCAATACCTATTGCGATTACAAGATTACCATTTGATAATCCGCTTAATTATAACGTAGGTTTGACATTAAATCAATATAACGCAGAAAGTGGGAATAGAGCAAATCATTATGAGTGGAAGACAGAGTTCATAGGGGTTCAGAATACAATTGCTTACTCTTTTATAAAAACAAATCATTTGGATGTAGCGGTTAAAGGAAGTTTTAATCTTGGAACAATAGTGTCAGGAAGTCAATTAATCAACAATTCTTTTTATACTATTTCTAATCATAAAGAATTTAAAGGATTGCAATTTACTCCTAGTTTAGGATTGCAAGCACAATGCAATCTTTCAGAGTACGCGTATTTGAGTTTAGGATATAATTATGCTTCATCGTATAATCTTTCGAATACGACTAATGAAAAAGTTACCATACACAATCACCAACTCCTCTTTGGAGTTCATTTAGAATTATATTAATCTGTAGTTTTATGAAAAAGATAGTCTTATTTATAGTCTTATTTGCAACATTGCAATTTCAAGCACAAACTAGCTCAGGGATAACCTATCAAGCTGTAATTTATAATCCATCGGGACAAATTTTGCCGGGAAATAATCAGAGCGATTTAGTATTGTCAAATAGATCAATTTGTTTACGATTTAGTATTATCGATATGAATACTCAACTAGAATATCAGGAAACAATACCAACTCAAACTGATGATTTTGGTATGGTTAATCTGGTAATTGGTACAGGTAATCAAGTAGGAGGATATGCTTCAAATTTCCATACAGTGGTTTGGGATGGGTCGAATAAAAAAATGAAAGTAGAAGTTGATTTAACTACAAGTTGCTCTACTTTTATAACTATAAGTGAGCAATTTTTTACCACAGTACCTTTTTCAAATTATGCAAAAAGATCAGATAATGTAACGGGAATAGTAGCCATTACAAATGGGGGGACTGGAGCTACAAATATTGTTGGTGCTAAAACTAATTTAGGATTAAATAATGTGGATAACACTTCAGATTTGAATAAACCTATCTCTATAGCAACTCAATTAGCATTAAATACCGAAACTTTAAGGGCTACTGCTGCTGAAATGAATTTAGCAGTTAGTTTAACAAATGAAAAAAATAGAGCAATGGCTCAAGAGGCTTTGAAGGAAAACGGAATTAATAAATCATCAGATGGTAATTTAGGGACAAGCGATGTTTTGTTCCCAACTCAAAATGCGGTAAAAACGTATGTTGATAATCAAATAAGTGCAGGAGTTATAGATGCAAGCTCTTCAAACAAAGGCAAAATCAAATTGGCTGGTGATTTAAGTGGTACTGCAGATGCACCTTTAGTACCTGGTTTAGCTACTAAAGCACCTTTAAATTCTCCTATTTTAACTGGATTACCAACGGCTCCTACAGCAGTTGTTGGTACTAACTCCACTCAAATAGCCACAACAGAATTTGTATCAACTGCTCTTACAGCAAAACAAAATATTTTGATTAATCCAGTTACAGGTACTGGTAGTCAAAATAGAATAGTGAAATTTTCAACCAATGGAAGTACATTGGCGATAGTCAAATTTTTGATAATGGAATAAATATAGGAATAGGTAATACAACCCCTAATACAAAGTTAGAGATTACTTCAGGTACTTCAGGCACCTCAGGATTGAGATTTACTAATTTGACGAGCGCCTCAACCCCAACTTATAATGCTAACTATTTATCTATAGATGGCACAGGAAATGTAGTTTATGCGACAGGAAATAGTCTACCTCTTATAACAGCTAATGGAGTTAATTCTGGTACAACTGAACTTAGAGATTACAATGTGTGGGCAAATCGTGGAAATGGTTTTTATGTTACAGATAATTTAGGAGCTATTTCAAATCAAATCCCAAACAATTTGGCTTGGTTTACATTATCTCAAGTAGCTAAAGGTTCAGGTTATTTTGGGCAAACAGCTTTGACTGATCAAAATTTTTGGTTTAGAGGAGGGTATGTAAATTCAATCGCTTCAAATAGTTGGAAACGTATGCTTTCATTAGATTCAAACTCAAGATTTGCGGTGTTTTGGGATAATACTACAATTAATACAATTAACCTCAATAATGTAGATAATGGTCCGATGGTATTCTCTACAAATAACATGGAGCGCGTAAGAGTTCTATCTTCAGGTAATATGGGAATAGGTACTAGCACCCCAGCCTCTAAATTAGAAATAAATGGATCCGTTACTAATACTACAGCACATGATGCCTCAGCTACCACAACAATTGATTTTTCTCAGAGTAATTTAGCTTTTACTACAGCAAGTGCAGGTGCATTTACATTAACAAATATAAAAACAGGGGGAACATATACTCTAGCAGTTCAAGGGGCTACCGCAGGGACTTCGGTGTTCAGCGCTACTGGATTTACGTTTAGATATGTAAACAATGGAGTTACTACAGCAAATAAGCATTCATTATATACTTTTTTGGTTATGGGAACAACTGTGTACGTTTATCTAGCAACAGGATTTTAATTTGTTTAAGATGAAAAAAATAATTACTATTTTGTTCTTTTATTTTGGTTTTAGTCATGGCCAAGTAGCAGGAACACCATATATTTTACAATCTGTTTCGAGTGGGAATTATGTTTTGGATGTGATAGCGCAAACGCCTTCTATAGCAGTTAGTGTTAGAAAACTTTCTAAAAATTACACGGGTTATTGTATTCAAGTAAGGAGAAGTAGTGATGGAGTTACACGAGATATCGGTTTTGATGCTAGTGGAAATTTGGATACGACAACACTTTTATCTTTTATAGGCGCTAATGATGGGTATGTTAGAATTTGGTATGATCAGAGTGGTAATGGAAAAAATTTAACTCAAATAACCAGCATTTACCAACCTAAAATTGTTATGGCAGGTTCATTAGTAACATCAAATGGACAGCCTTTTATTGCTTTTTATGCAGTACCTAGTTCTAGCGTATATAACCATATGGATGTTTCAGGCGCTTCTATTGCAGTTAATGCACAAGTAATTGTGGTTAATAAATTTGGTTCAATAACAGGTTCAGATGGTTTTTTGTTAGGTGATTATACCTATTTTCATTGGCATTCAAGACCAAGTACAAATTTATTCCATAGTTCGTTCACTTCGAGTTCTGTTTATAATGGTACTTTGTATATAAATGGAGTAGCTACTTCACCTTCTGTAGCTCCTTTTCACACTAGCTTAAAGACTATTTCTTTAGCTCCCCAAATTCCTAATACAGGAACAGAATGGAATGTGATAGGTAGAGATAGAACAAGCCATCATACAAATAATGGTGGTGGGTATTCAGAAATTATTTCTTTCCCTGTTTCGATAACTACTAATGAAAGAGAACAAATAGAATTTAGCCAAAAAAATTATTTTAATATGTAATTATTTAACGTATAAATTTAGTTTTTTAGTTTGAAGTATTTATTTAATTTACTACTAAGAAAGTCTAACTTCTTAAGAAATTAAGGAGTTTTTTTGAAATACTACTTTTTCTTTTCTAATTGCTCTATAATTTTAGTATAATTTTCAGCTCCTACTTTTTTAGCGATAATTTTCTTTTCTTGGTCTAAAAGATAGATAACCGGAGTTTGTCTCACGTTGTATAGGGTTTGGAAATCGACATCTTCTTTGGTGTAATTGCCTGTAACTACAGGGGCAGGGTAAACGTTTATCCAATCGGATAGTTTTTCTTTGTCAATAAACTCCTTCCATTTTACCATTTCATTGGTATTGTTGTTTACTGCAAAAACGACTACGCCTTTTTGTTTCCATTCTTTTTCGTAAAGCTCGTGCATTTTTGGAATTTCGGTGGCACAATGCCCACAAGTAGGATCCCAAAAAGCAATTATGGTGTATTTGGCTTTAACGTCATACAAGTCAATTCGTTTTTGGTCTTGGGTTAGCATAAATAAATTACGCCCTTTGTCTCCCACTAAATTGTCTTTGATACTCGATACTTTGAACTTAAAGAATTCTTTCTGTTTGAGCTGTAGCCAAGCGTATTCTTTGTTTTTGAAATAGGTGTTGTAAATATTGATAAACACGCGGTCCATACCCATAATTTTAGGCTCGGCATACAAATCGACAAAATGCAGGCTGAGGTATTTGAATACGTCTCCGTTAGGCTGATCAGTTTGATTTAAAATCTGGACTATTTCAGTAGTAACTGCTTCGGGTGTAACGGGAACAAAAGAGTTGAAATAGGTAGCAATACGATTCTCTAAAAAAGGATTGCGCAACAAGCGATTGTCTTTAAAGTTAATTCCGTCAAAAAAGTGTTTTTTCAAATACGCAATCGAATCGGCTTTAGTGACTAGTTGTTCTTCGGCAGGTTTGTTCAAAAAATTATCAATGGGCTGACTCATTCTGAATAATAGTGCCAAGGTATTACTAGGGTTCGCCTGAATGTAATTGTTTTTGTAGGTATTGATTTCACTTTGAATTTTCTTCAAATCTTTGATAACTACAGCGCTGTCTTGTTTTGTTTTTTTGTCGGCCAAACTTTTTTCTAAAGATTTGATTCCTTCCATTTTGGTTCTGAAAAAAGAATTGAAGTTATTGAAATCTTGATTCAAGGGAGAGTTTTGTATGGCCAACGTTTTTTCGGTAGGATTGGTAACCTGAATATTGAATTTTTGATTCGTATCCATCAAGAATTCCAATTCTATTTTTTTGTCTGTAGTCACTAACATATAAATTCCCTCTACGTATTTTTGGTCTTTTTTGAAGACTAACTTTCCGTCATAAGTCCCTTTTACAGAATCTAGTAGGGTCTGGTATTTTCCATAATGACTGGCTAAATAGTACATTTTGTTTTTGTATTCAGGCGATTGGAATTCAATTTGGCTTACCGAAATTGTTTTTTTGGCCTGTGCCAATGAACAAAAAGAGATCATGAATAGTAAGAAAGTACAAACTATAGATTGGATTTTCATATAGGTAAAAAATTGTTTGTTAGTGATCGTATATGGTATCGCCTTTTATTTATTGGTGTTTGCTTGAGCAAACGTATGGTTAATGGCGGTTTCATAAAAGTATAATTTTAGTCAAAAATAGGTTTTTTTAATGCGATTTCAAATTTAGCAGTTAATAGATAATTTAGTCAAAAAAAATAAATACTTTTAACAGATAATTATAACAAAAAGTTAGGATGCGATTGAATTTGTCTTTGTTTTTACTAGTTTTCTTTTCAGCGACTACTTTGCTTCAAGCTCAAAATCACGGAGTGATTGCTGATACTACTTTTGTCAATTTAAAAGACTATAGCGGTGATTTTGTGTATGACATGAAATATGCAACTACCGACAATTTCTTGAAAGCCAAAGTCTATGATTGTGCTGAATGTTTTTTGCGCTTGAAAACGGTAAAAGCGTTGGTAAAAGCCAATGAAAAATTGATAAAAAAAGGTTACCGCATTCAAATTTTCGATTGTTACCGTCCATTGGATATTCAAAAAAAAATGTGGCAAATTGTTTCTAATCCGGAGTATGTGGCTGATCCTGCTAAAGGCTCGATTCACAATAGAGGAGGAGCGGTTGATATTACGTTAGTAGACAAGAACGGTAAGGCATTGGATATGGGAACTCCCTTTGATTTTTTTGGACCTGAAGCGGGGCATAATTACCAAAATCTCTCGGATGAGGTAAAGCAAAATAGAGCGCTTCTTAAACAAATTATGCAAGAAAATGGCTTTGTTTCTTTTGATTCAGAATGGTGGCATTATAATTTACAAAATGCCTCGAAAGATAAAGTTGCCAATACTAAATGGAAATGTAATTAAATCAGAGATAATAACTTATTTAGCGCAGTCAATGTTTTGGATAAAGTAGGTTTCAGGTTCGTACACTTCGTTGTTTAGTTCTGAAGTGAATTGCTTTTTAAGCACGTAATCTTCAGTATCAGTCAAGTATTTGATACGCATCATCGATACGGGTGATTTCTTTAATTCTTCAAAACTATCTTTCATAAACATAAAAGTTCCCGGAGTAATTCGGTTATCAAAACCTTTGTCGTCACGAAGCATAGTTCCGCAGTTTTCTTGGTCCATGTGAAGTAAGGTAACCACTTTTCCATTATTTAATTGTAAAAATAGTTTGGAGTTTTTATCGAAACAATTGGCTTTCATAAACCCTTTGCTTTTTTGAATTAATTGAACGTTCAATAAAGGCATTCCATCGGCTACGGCCAAAGAAAAGAAAATATAGCTAGACGTACCTGCAAAATTTTTCTCGGCAATCATGTATTCTTTGGTAGATTTATAGGTGCCAATAGAATCGGTTACATCGGTAGTGTATTCACAGGGTTTTTGGGCAAATGATTGTAAACTGAATAAAAATATAGCGATGGCAAGTAGGTGTTTCATGGTTTATTTTATTTTGGCGCAAATTAAAACTATTTTATCATTTTTCATATCAGTTGTGAAAAAACAATATGAATTGCCTCCTTCTTTAATTTTCCATTTTTTACGAAGGGTATCGACTGTTTCTGGAAAGTTGCGGATGGTAATGTTGCATTTGGAATTTTCTAAATGTGTTTTTACCTCTTTTTTTGCATAAGGAATGTAGTGTTTTATTTCAAAAATGCGTCCAGGAAATTCAATTACTTCATTAGAAGTATACAAATGGGAGTGTTTGTGTAGTTTATTTAGTTGGTAATTAGTACCTATTTCGTCAAAACCTCCCGATTTCATAATAGCGCTATTGGGTTCGTACAAATAGCGTTGGGGTAGTGAATAATTGGATTCAGAGGCTTCTTTGCCCAATGTAAATTCAAAAGTATCAATAGTTTCTTTAGTAAGATTTGCGGTTTTGATTGCAATAGCTCCAGTGTAGTTTTTATGCAATTCCCAAAGCAATTCTTTCACTTCGTTCTCTAAAGCCACAATATGTATTGTTTTTACGTTGTGTAGTTCAGACAATCCAGCGGCTACATCTAACAATGGCGCTGTTTTGATCAAGATAGCGTTTGATTTTTCAAAATAGAAATTTAAATTCTCAGGAACATTGGGCAAACAATCTTGAAGCATAAATACTTTGCCTTTGGCATCATTACGTCGTGACGGATCAATGTACATCCAATCCCATTTTGAAGTTGTTGATTGTAAAACGTCTAAGCTATCTCCAGTAAAGTATTGTATATTGGTAACGCCTAATTGCTCAAAATTATGTTGGACAATCTTCGATAAATCTGAATTGATTTCGCAATGCGTTACGGTTTTAATTTTTTTTGCAAAATAAAAATCATCTACTCCAAATCCGCCTGTTAAGTCAATAAGGCTGTTCCCTGAAATCAAACCCGATTTGTATTCGGCGGTTCTTTCTGACGAAGTTTGTTCTACAGAAATCTTCGAAGGATAAATAATGTTAGCAGTCTTGAACCAAGTAGGTAACTTTTCTTTTGCTTTGGTTTTGGCTTCAATTTGGTTCAAAATAGTAATCCATTCCACTTCAGGAAACGGATTTTTTTGAAGGGCTAATTTTGAAATGGATACCCCAATTTGATTTTGTATAAATTCCTGTATGCTAGGATTTAAAATAGGAGAATCCAAGACTAAATATTTTTAGTTATTAATTGAATCACAATGTTGTTTGGAAAAAATTCTTTCCCAACAACTTTTAAAATAGTGTATAAAGGCACCGCGATGATCATTCCTAAAATCCCAGAAAGAAACCCAGCAATAAGTATTACTAAGAAAATCTCTAACGGATGCGAACTAACACTTTTAGAAAAAATAAACGGTTGTGATAGATTATTATCAATAAGTTGTACAATCCAAAACCCAATTAAAATATAAAGTGTTGTTGGTAAAGTTACGGTTTGAAAATCGTTTCCTAAATGACTAATCATAGTTAAAATAGCCGCTAGAATTGTTGCAATTAATGGGCCTATATACGGAATGATATTGAGTACCGCACATAAAAACGCAATAATAACAGCATTATCCATTCCAAAAATCGATAGAACAATAAGGTATAAAATAAAAACGATGCCCAGTTGTAATAACAGTCCTATAAAGTATCGTGAAAGTAAATAATTGATTTTGTCTAACGAGTTTAAAATTTGAGTTTCGTGGCTATCAGGAATTAATTTTTTGGCACTATCAATAAATAATTTACGGTCTTTTAAAAAGAAAAAAGTTATAAAAAACACTGAAGCAAGCCCAACGCCAAAACTACTTATGATGCCTATAATACTATTCAAGAAGTTCGGAATAAAATTGAAATTAATTTTAGAAGTGATATTCACTTCTTTTAAAAACTTGGTAGAATCAATATTATGTTGTTCTAAGAAAACTGCAATTTGATTGATTAATTGGTTGGTGTTTCGTTCTATTTCGTTGGTGTTAAGTAAAGATAAACTTTCGCTTTGCGCCAAAATTAAAGGAATGAAAAGGGAAATAAATCCAACTAGTATAAGAGAAAATAAAACTAAAGTGCTTATTGTAGCTAAAGTGTTGTTGAATTTTAATCTCTTTTTTAAGAAGTCTAAAATAGGATTTCCAATTAAAGTAAGTAGCAATGAAACTAGGAGATATACAAGAACCGATTGAATTTGGTACAAAATATATAGAGCAATAGCTATTACAATCAAAGTCCCTATAGCTCTCAAAATTCCGTTAGCAATTGTTTTAGATGTAATCATTTCTAATAGATATTGATTTATGGTATAAAGATAGGAAAAGATTTAAGAAGCTTTTAAACTCTAATTATTTCTTATTCTTTTAAACCGTTGGGTGCAATTATTTAATTTATTAGTTTTTTTTTGAATTATTATCCACGAATTCTCGAATTATTAGAATGTAAAGGCAAGAATTAGTTCATCTTTGATGATAATTCGAATGTAATTGAATAGTTATTTCAAAAATTTGAGAATTCGTGGTAAAATCATTTCAAATTTTGATTACACCCAACAGGTTCTTTAGCTTATTTGTGATTTCGTACAAAGCAATACTAGTAGCTTGAACCACATTCATACTGCTGTTGTTGCCATACATAGTGATATGGGTAATTTGGTTTGCAATGGATAATAGCGGTTCGCTAACACCTGCTATTTCACTACCAATTAACAAGGCTATTTTTTGATTATTACGTACTTTAACTTCGTTGATGGCTGTGCTTGTTTGGGCTATTTCTAAAGCAATAATTTCATATTTATTTTCCAATAAATAATCAATTGCAATGTCTGTTTCTTCTATAAGGGTATAGGGTACATGCAAATGCGTGTTTCGGGAAGTTTTGTTTATTTTTCTTGGTATTAAAGGGATGTCTTTGCCAATAAAAATAATTTTTTCGATACCAAAAGCTTCTCCAATTCGAAATAACGAACCGATATTTTGTTGAAAATAAATATGGTCACACACCAAGGTGATGGGAAATTTTTTCTTTTCGAAATTCGTATTTTCGTGAGTAAGTTGCATTAATTATTGAAAATATAATTGATAATATTAGCTCCCATTTTCAAGGCTTTTTGACGCACTTCTAGAGGGTCGTTGTGTACTTCGGCATCTTCCCATCCGTCTCCTAAATCACATTCAAAAGTGTAAAGCAATACGAGCCGATTTTTAATAAAAATCCCAAAGGCTTGTGGTCGCTTATTATCGTGTTCGTGAATTTTAGGCAAGCCATTTGGAAAAGAAAAAGGTTTTTGAAAAATAGGATGATTGGCTGGAATCTCAACCAAATCATTAGAAGGGAATAGTTTTTTGATCGTTTTTCTAATGTATTCGTTCATTCCGTAGTTGTCATCAATATGTAGAAATCCGCCAGAGTTCAAGTAATTTCTAAGGTTAGTTTCCTCTTCGGGATTAAATAGTACGTTTCCGTGTCCCGTCATGTGGAGGTAAGGATAGCTAAAAATATCAGGACTGCTTGGTTCTACTGTTGCCGGTTTTGATTTAATTTTTGTTTGGATAGTAGCATTACAAAATTGAATCAAATTAGGCAGCGAAGTAGGATTAGCATACCAATCGCCACCACCGTGGTACTTCACCAAGGCAATTTCTTGAGCAAAGCATTGAAAAGAGAAGAATAACAATAAGAAATGAATTTTTCTCATAGTTTTAATTTATTTCTCGTTAAAAAACACCACGCTATGACAGGCTACCACTGCTGCTGTTTCGGTTCGCAATCTTGTATTTCCCAAAGAAACAGGAATGTAATTCTGCTCTAATGCTACTGCAATTTCTTTTTCAGAAAAATCACCTTCAGGACCAATTAAAATGGTAACATCTGTAGTAGGTTGTAAAACAGATTTTAATGTTTTTTTATCGGTTTCTTCACAATGTGCCATCAGTTGTAGTCCGTTGTTTTTTTGCTTTATGAATTCTTTAAACGAAATAGCAGGATTCAGTTTTGGTAAAAACAATTCGTTAGACTGTTTCATTGCGGAGAGAATAATTTTTTCAAAACGTTCTGGATTGATAACTTTTCGTTCCGAACGATCACAAATAATAGGGGTAATTTCTTGAATACCTATTTCGGTTGCTTTTTCCAAAAACCATTCGTATCGGTCGTTCATTTTAGTAGGCGCTACGGCTAAATGCAATCGAAATGGAGCAGGAGCAGCTTTCTCAAAAGAGACAATTTGAACGGTACATTTTGAATCCGAAGCGAATACTACTTTTGTTTTAAATAAAAAACCTAAACCATTAGTTACAAATAAAATATCACCATCTTTTTTACGTAATACTTTAATGATGTGTTTGCTTTCTTCTCTATCAAAAGAAAAGGTTTCGGTCGTCTCATTTATGGTGGAATTATAAAATAATTGCATAGTTTTAAAATTGAATTCGTGCTTTGGAAACCACAGATGAGTTTTCAAAATGTTCGGATAAAAACTTTTGATACCCTACAATTCCAATCATGGCAGCATTATCAGTAGTGTATTCAAATTTAGGAATAAAGGTCTTCCATCCGTATTTTTTTTCGGCTTCTTTTAGTGTATTGCGTATTCCTGAATTAGCTGATACTCCGCCGCCGATAGCAATTTGTTTGATTCCGGTTTCTTTTACGGCTAACTTTAATTTGTCCATTAAAATTTCAATAATGGTATATTGAATCGAGGCACAAATGTCATTAATATTCTCGTCAATGAAGTTGGGGTTTTCTTGCTTTTTCTTTTCAATAAAATACAAAATAGCTGTTTTTAAACCTGAGAAACTGAAATCTAAATTGGGAACTTTAGGCTTCGTAAAAGGGAATGCTTTAGGGTTTCCTAATTGAGCATATTTGTCAACCAAAGGTCCGCCAGGATAAGGCAATCCTAGGATCTTGGCACTTTTATCAAAAGCTTCTCCCACAGCATCATCGGTGGTTTCGCCAATAATAGTCATATCAAAAAAACCATCAACACGAACAATTTGGGTATGTCCTCCACTAATAGTCAACGCTAGAAAAGGAAATTCAGGTTGGTCAAATCCTTGCTCCTCAATAAAATGAGCTAAAATATGCGCGTGCATATGATTTACAGCGATTAAGGGTATTTGCAAAGCCAAAGCCATGGATTTTGCAAAAGAACTTCCCACTAATAAAGACCCCATTAAACCAGGACCTTGAGTAAAAGCAATTGCAGACAGTTGTTCTTTTTGTATATTTGCTTTTCGCAGTGCAGCATCAATAACAGGGACAATATTTTGTTGGTGCGCTCTCGAGGCTAATTCAGGTACAACACCGCCATACTGATTGTGAATCAATTGATTAGCAACAACATTAGATAGTACTTTATCGTTATGTAAAACGGCTGCTGCGGTATCGTCGCAAGAACTTTCGATAGCAAGGATAAAAACCTCGGAATTTTGCATAAAAAAGCGCGAATTTTAGATTATATTTGGCATTCTGTTTCAGTGAATCAGAGTAGCCAAAATTAAAGAAATTTATTTAAAGCATCTTGATTAAAAGTCAAATTAGAAATAAAAAATAGAGACGTATTAAAAATATCAAAAAAATAGTATCTCGTTTGTTAATAGGATTTCTACTCCTGTTGCTTGTGTTTGGTATTGTGTTGAGCTTGCCAGTGGTTCAAACTCAGATAGCTCAATATGTAATGACTACTTTGAAGGAGGATTTTGGTACGGACATTACACTTGAACAAGTGGCGATTTCTCCTTTTGGCGGAGTAAAATTTAAAAATGTATTGATTAGAGACCATCATCAAGATACTTTAATTTATGCAAATCGAATTAAGACCACCATTTTAGACGGAAAGAAGTTATTAGATGGGGATTTGATTTTTAGTGACTTGAGTTTAGATGGAGTGGTTTTTAATTTAAAAACCTATAAAAAAGAGAAACTTACTAATATAGACGTTTTTATTAATGCTTTTGGGGAAGGTAAACCGTCTAAAAAACATTTTTTACTGACCGCACAATATGCTCAAATTACCAAAGGACATTTTATTGTAACAGATGAAAATAGAGTTGTTCCAAAGGATGTTGATTTTACAAAATTAAATATCCAACTTTCTGATTTTAAATTGTACGGTCCTGATGTAAATACCAATATTCTGAAAATGTCTTTTTTAGATCATCGTGGGGTGTATGTGAAAAAATTAAGCGCAGTATTTAGTTATACCAAAAAGCAAATCAAATTAACAAAGTTAGAAGCATATACTAAAGAAAACTCTGAGATAAAAGCTAATGTTGCTTTGAATTATAGAATCGAAGATTTTACTGATTTTAACAATAAAGTACAATTTGATGTTCAATTAGCCTCTTCCACCTTAGCCTCAAACGATGTTCGTTGTTTTTATAAAGAATTAGGTAAAAACCAATTCTTTTACACCAAAGCCAATTTATTAGGAACACTAAATAATCTGAAAGTCAGTCAATTGAATTTAGTAGATTCTAAAAAAAGCAAAATGATTGGCGCCATTCGATTTAAAAATTTGTTTCCCAAAAAAGGACAAGAATTCTACATGAAAGGGAAATTCAGTGCACTTTCCTCAAGTTATGATGATTTAGTGACTTTATTGCCTAATGTTCTCGGAAAAACATTGCCTACTAATTTGAAAAAATTAGGCAAATTCAATTTAGTTGGTAAAACAGAATTGACCACAAAAGATATCAATGCCGATTTTGTAATGACTACTGCTTTAGGTTCTGTAAAATCAAATTTTGTAATGCATTCTATTGATTTTATTGATAAAGCTTCTTATGTTGGGAATGTGGTTTTGGATAAATTTGACTTAGGAACTTTTGTTTCTGAAAAAGATTTGGGCAAAATTAGTTTGAATCTTGCTATTGATGGAGTTGGTTTTACTGAGAAATATTTGAATACACAAATCAAAGGGGCAATTTCTCAAATGGATTACGATAACTATCCGTATCATAATTTAGAGGTAAATGGGAATTTTAAAATGCCTATTTATCAAGGAAAAGTTACTGTACATGATCCTAATCTAAATTTGACATTTGACGGTTTAGTGGATTGGACTAAAAAAGATAGCCGATTTGATTTTCATATTGGTATTGACAATGCTAACTTGTACCAACTAAAGTTTACTAAAGACGCGACCTCTTTATTGAAAGGAGATATTGTGGTTCAAGTTGCCGGGAATTCGGTAGATAATTTGCAGGGAGATGTCTTTGTAAACGAAACTACCTATACGAACTCTAAATCGACTTATTTCTTTACTGATTTTAAGGTTAATTCTAGTTTTGACGAAAATAAAATTAGAACGATAACGGTCAATTCTCCAGATATTGTCGAGGGTAAAATCGAGGGTAAATACAAATTCAATCAATTACGGAAATTAGTTGAAAATTCGTTAGGGAGTTTGTACACAAACTACAAACCGAATAAGGTAGAGAAAGGACAATTTTTAAATTTTGATTTTTCGATTAATAATAAAATTGTGGAAGTTCTTTTTCCTGAAATCTCTATTGAAACTAACACAGTTGTAAAAGGAAAAATCAATTCGGATAAAAACGAATTTAAACTCAATTTTAATTCACCTCAGATTATTGCAGCTAAGAACACGTTTGATAATGTTAGGATTAATGTGGATAATAAAAATCCATTGTATAATGCATACATCGAATTGGATTCTATTAAATCTAAATATTATAAAATACGCGACTTTAGCTTGATTAACGTTACAATGAAAGACTCTTTGTTTTTTCGTACGGAGTTTAAAGGGGGAGCAAAAGGCGAAGATTATTTCAATTTGAATCTCTACCACACCATTAATAAAGAAAAGAAAAATGTTGTTGGTATTAGTAAGTCAGAAGTGAAATTCAAGGATTATTTGTGGTTCTTGAACGAAAATGATACTCAAGATAATCGAATTGTTTTTGACAAAGAGTTAAAAGAGTTTATTATTGAGGACATTGTTCTATCTCACGAAAATCAAAGAATAGAATTATTTGGTACAACTAGAGGGAATTCGTATAAAGATTTAAAATTGAATTTTAAGGATGTGAATTTGAATAAAATTACTCCAGAAAATGAATTATTTGTCTTTGATGGTAAAATTAACGGGGAGGTCAATTTTAAGCAAGATAAGATAATATTCCGCCCAACAGCCTCATTGAAGATTGATCAATTGAGTTTGAATAAAACAGATTTAGGAACACTCGACTTGGATATTGAAGGAGATGAAAATTTATCCAAATTCACTATAAACTCTACAATAAAAAAAGATGATTTTGAAGCGTTTAATGCGAGTGGAAATTTTCAAGTTAAGAACAATGAAACAGTAGTAGACTTACGATTAAAATTAGATGAATTCAAGTTGGCAACATTAGAACCAATAGGGGGAGAGGTTTTGTCTAACATCAGAGGTTTGGTATCTGGAAACGCAACGATTCAAGGAAATTTTACTAAGCCTGAAATTAACGGTCGTCTTTATCTTGATAAAGCAGGAATGGGTATTCCGTATTTGGGAACAGATTATTTTCTGACCGATAAAACCATTATTGATTTAACAGATGAGAAATTCTTGTTTAGAAATAATTTACTAACAGATTCTAAATATGGGACCAAAGGACTTTTAAATGGAACCATTGAGCATAAAAATTTTTCAGATTGGAAATTGGATTTAACCGTTACCTCAAAAAGATTACTATCATTAGACACCAAAGATAATGAAGATACAGCCTATTTTGGTGCCGCTTATATTAATGGTATAGCGAGCATTAAAGGACCTACAAATGCTTTGTTTGTTAAGGTTGATGCTAAGTCAGAGAAAGGAACAGCAATTAAAATTCCAATCAATAATACAGAAAGTGTAAGTGATAATGCTTTCATGCATTTTATCACAGCAAAAGAAAAATTCAATTTGAAACAAGGAATTGTTGAGAAAGTTAGAGATTATAATGGTTTAGAATTAGAGTTTGATTTTGATATCACGCCAGATGCTGAAGTAGAGGTTATTTTAGATCGAAATTCAGGACACGGAATGAAGGGTAAGGGAAATGGATCGTTGTTATTTAAGATTAATACTTTGGGTAAATTTAATATGTGGGGGGATTTTCAGGCCTATGAAGGAACATATAATTTTAGAACAACAGGTATTACTAAAAAATTTACAGTTAAAAAAGGAGGTTCTATTTCTTGGGATGGAAATCCTCTAAAGGCTCAACTTAATTTAGAAGCGGTGTACAAAACTACCGCTAATCCTTCTTTATTGATAGATAATTCCTCATTCAATAAGAAAGTTCCGGTTGAAGTAGTGATTGGAATTAAGGGAGATTTAATGAGTCCGGATCCTGATTTTAATATTGATTTTCCAACTGTAAGTAATGTTTTAAAATCAGAGATACAAACTAAATTATATGATAAAGAAGTGCGTCAAACGCAAGCACTATATTTATTATCATCAGGTAGTTTCTTGAGTTCTGAAGGAATCAGTAAAACAGATTTGTCAGGTAGTTTGTTTGAAACCGCGACAGGCTTACTGGGTAATGTGATACAATCCGACGATGAAAAGTTTAATGTAGGGATTAATCTTGTAGGCGCTGATAAAAGGCTAGGTAAAGAAACAGATGGACGGTTTGAGGCATCAATTTCATCTAAAATTAATGACAGACTGACTATCAATGGTAAATTTGGAGTCCCTTTTGGAGGAATTAATCAAACAGCTTTTGTAGGGAATTTGGAAATATTATGGCGTTTAAATGATGAGGGAACAATGAACTTGAGGTTTTTTAATAAAGAAAATGATGTAAATTACATAGGTCAGGGAATTGGTTATACTCAAGGGGCAGGTATTTCGTATGAGGTAGATTTTGATACTTTTAAAGAGCTAGTGACTAAAATGTTTAAAAAGCAACGTGTTTTTGAAACAATTCCGTCAGAGTATTTAGACCAAGATTCAGAAATGACCCCTAATTATATTCGTTTTTCGAATTCAAAAAAGACAAATAAAGAAGTGCCTAAAAGTAATCAGGAAGCCATAATTCCAGAAGAAGACTAATAGATAATGGATGATTTTTTTATAAATTATTAAAAACGAACTAAATAGCTGTGTTTTTTTAAAAAAAGTTAATTTTTGATGACTTTTTGAAAACTTATCAACGAAAACGATTGAATTCAAGAAGGTTTCGTTAATTTATTTAAGACATCGCTTTGAAACTAAACCACGTTTATTAATTTTACGCCAAATAACTAAAATGATGCCAAATAAGATAAGAAAAATAGGTGTTTTAACATCTGGAGGAGATTCTCCAGGTATGAATGCTGCCATACGATCAGTAGTTAGAACTTGTGCATTTCATAATATTGGATGTATAGGAATTTATAGAGGATATCAAGGAATGATTGAGGGAGACTTCAAAGAGATGGGGCCTCGAACAGTAAACAACATTATCAACAAAGGAGGTACTATTTTAAAGTCGGCTCGTTCTATGGAATTTAAAACTCCTGAAGGAAGAAAAAAGGCTTATGATAATTTAGTGAAAGCTGAGATTGACGCCTTTGTTGTTATTGGTGGAGATGGAAGTTTTACAGGTGCTTTGATATTTAATTCAGAGTTCAATTTTCCAGTAATTGGAATTCCAGGTACCATTGATAACGATATTTTTGGAACAAGTCATACGCTAGGATACGATACTGCTTTAAACACAGTCGTTGAAGTAATTGATAAAATTCGTGATACAGCCAGTTCACATAACCGATTATTTTTAGTTGAAGTAATGGGACGTGATGCTGGGCATATTGCTTTAAATGCTGGTATTGGGGCTGGCGCTGAAGAAATTCTGATTCCTGAAGAAGATATGGGATTAGATCGTTTATTAGATTCGCTGAAGAAAAGTAAAGCTACAGGAAAATCATCAAGTATTGTAGTAATTGCTGAGGGGGACAAAATTGGAAAAAGCGTTTTTGAATTGAAAGATTATGTGGAATCCAATTTACCTGAATATGATGTCAGAGTATCTGTATTAGGTCATATGCAAAGAGGAGGTTCTCCATCTTGTTTTGATAGGGTATTAGCAAGTAGATTAGGAGTTAAAGCAGTAGAGTCTTTGTTAGAGGGTAAATCTAATTTGATGGCTGGTATTATTGCTGATAAGATTACATTGACTCCTTTAGAACAAGCTATCAAGGGGCATTCAGAAATTGATAGAGAATTGTTACGTGTTTCAGATATTGTATCAATCTAAAAGTAGCCTATAAATAGTAAATTAAAACACTAAATAAACTAAAATTAAATTAAAATGTCAAAAGTAAAATTAGGAATAAACGGTTTCGGAAGAATAGGACGAATTGTATTTAGAGAATCTTTCAACAGAGACAATGTTGAAGTAGCAGCAATCAATGATTTGTTAGAAGTAGACCACTTAGCATACCTTTTAAAATATGATTCAGTACACGGTCGTTTTAATGGGACTGTTGAAGTTAAAGAAGGTAAGTTATATGTAAATGGAAGACACATCCGTGTAACTGCTGAAAGAAACCCAGCGGATTTGAAATGGAATGAAGTAGGTGTGGATGTAGTTGCAGAATGTACAGGTTTTTTCACTACTGTTGAAACTGCAAGTGAACATATAAAAGGAGGTGCTAAAAAAGTAATTATTTCTGCTCCTTCAGCTGATGCTCCAATGTTTGTAATGGGAGTAAATCATGAAACTGCAAAAGCTTCTGATTTAGTTGTTTCTAATGCTTCTTGTACAACAAACTGTTTAGCTCCATTAGCTAAAGTAATTCACGATAATTTTGAAATTGTTGAAGGTTTAATGACAACAGTTCACGCGACTACTTCAACTCAAATGACTAATGACGGTCCTTCTAGAAAAGATTATAGAGGAGGTCGTTCAGCTTTAGTGAACATGATTCCTTCTTCTACAGGTGCTGCAAAAGCAGTAGGAGTTGTAATTCCTTCATTAAACGGAAAATTAACAGGTATGTCAATGCGTGTTCCTACTGTTGATGTTTCTGCAGTAGATTTAACAGTAAAATTGGCTAAAGAAACTTCGTATGCTGAGATTATGGCTGTTTTGAAAAAGGCTTCTGAAACTACGATGAAAGGAATTTTAGGATTTACCGAAGATGATGTTGTATCAAATGATTTTGTATCAGATTCAAGAACTTCTATCATTGATGCAAAAGCTGGAATTGGTTTGAATTCTACTTTCTTCAAAATTATTTCTTGGTACGATAATGAATATGGATATTCAAGTAAACTTATTGATTTATCTGTTCATATTGCTGGATTAAAATAATTTAAAGAATACTCATAATAAATCCCGTTATTAGTTCGTAACGGGATTTTTATTTCTTATTTTGAACTATTTAATAGTTAATTTTATAGATTAGTATATATTTCCAAAATTCAAAACAAAACCCCAAAAAAAACAAAAGATGAAATTAATAGTTGATAGTGGTTCTACCAAAGCTGATTGGATTGCGATAGATGATAATGGAAAAGTATTGTTTACTACACAAACCTTAGGTTTGAATCCTGAAATTCTTGATGAAGAACAAGTTGTTGAACGATTGAATGATCGTTTTGATATCTTACAAAATAAAAATAATGCAACTCATTTGTTCTTTTATGGAGCAGGTTGTGGAACAGATAGAATGAAAGCTTTTCTTACTCAAGTTTTCCAATCCTATTTTATCAATGCCACTGTGATAGTTGAAGAAGATACCTATGCGGCAGTATATGCAACTACTCCAAAAGGAGAGAGTGCTATTGTAAGTATTCTAGGGACTGGATCTAATTGTAGTTATTTTGACGGTAAACAATTACATCAAAAAGTACAATCTTTGGGATACATTGTTATGGATGATTGTAGTGGTAATGTTTTTGGTAAAGAATTGATTAGAAAATATTATTTCAATAAAATGCCGCAACATTTGGCAGTGGAGTTTGAAAAAGAATACGATATGTCTCCAGATTATATCAAAAGTAAATTGTATAAAGAAGCTAATCCCAATGCCTATCTCGCGACCTTTGCTAAATTTTTAATTCAGCACAAGGAAGATCCTTTCTGTAAAAAAATCATTTATAAAGGGATGAAATCTTTTGTGAAAAATTATATTAGACAATACGATAATTATCAAGAAGTCCCTGTTCATTTTGTAGGATCTATTGCATTCTATTTGAAAGAGGAGTTAGAGATCACTTTTGAAAAATACCAAATTAAATTAGGGAATGTATTGAGAAGACCAATTGATGGATTGATAGCTTATCACGTTGCTAACAAATAAAAAAGAATATGGAAATTGCTGTAATTGCACATGACGGAAAAAAAAATGATTTAGTTCAGTTTTTAATTAAAAATAAATCTATTTTACAGCAAGAAAGAATCAAATTGATAGCCACAGGAACCACCGGAGGTAAGGCTGAGGAAGCAGGTTTTAAAGTAAAGCGCATGCTTTCAGGACCTTTAGGAGGTGATGCACAAATAGCTGGTAGAGTAGCGGAAGGTACAACTCAAATGGTTTTCTTTTTTAAAGATCCATTGTCAAGTCATCCACATGAAGCTGATATTAATATGTTAATTCGTGTTTGTGACGTACATAATGTGCCATTGGCTACTAATGAGGCAACGGCACAATTATTACTCAATGCTATAGCACTGCAATCATAGAGATTTCAACATTTACATTTTTAGGCAAACAAGCCACTTGAACCGTTTCACGAGCTGGAGCGGTTTTTTCGTTAAAATAAGCTCCGTAAATAGAATTTATAGCACCAAAGTCATTCATATTTGAAATGAATATTGTTGATTTTACTACATTTTCAAATGTCATTCCTGCTGCTTCTAAAACAGCTTTCATATTTTCCATTACTTGTTTAGTTTCTACCTCGATAGTGTCGATAACTAATTCTCCATTAGCTGGATTAATCGCAATTTGTCCAGAGCTGTAAAGGGTATTTCCTATCACTACAGCTTGGTTATAAGGACCAATTGGAGCGGGTGCTTTTTCAGTAAAAATTATTTTTTTCATAATGTATTAATTATCTTATTATAGTGCTTCGTTTGTCCCATTTAATATCACTCAATACTCCAGACTTGATTCCAATAAAGAACCCCCAGTTGGCATACGTCCCAAAAGGTGACCAGTTAAAATCCATTCTCCAGCTTAATAAATCTCTTTCAAAACGGAGTTGGGTATAGGTAACTCCTTTTTGGACAAAATCGTATCCAGTTGAGATTCCTGTTTTCCATTTTGGAGTTAAATCGGCATTGATAGAAATCATTATTGAATTACCAATAATTTTCTTTTCCCTATTGTTGTTTCCGTAAGTTAACGAATAAGCAAAAGTCATGTCCCAAGGTAATTTTGAATGAAAAAATTCTGATATAGTATCTTCTCCTTTGTTTTCGGTATCATCAAATTGACTTACCTGATGGTTTCCTAAATTTGGTCTTCCAAACAAATCATCTTCACGACCTCCGTTTCGTTGTGTTTGGTTGTTGTCATTTTTTGATTTTGTTTTGTCAGAACTAGAAAGAGCGTAATTTAAAGTCATATTAGCACTAGTCATTCGAAACAAGCTACCTCCATTATTAATATTATAACTATTAATTCTTTTCCCAGAGTTATCAATAGCATATGGATCTAAAGTAGCTCCGAAATTAATATTCATTTTATTATCAAAAAATTGTGTACCTCCGCTAACACGTACAGGAGACCATGCCAAGGTTTTTACTCCGTCAGCATTCACATCATAACTTGTTGAAAAGTTAAGATTGTTAAGGAGCATTACTTTTTTAGGCTCTGTTTTAGTACTATCACGATCGGTAACTTTAGCTTCAAAAGTGTTGCTCAACTCAAATCCAAGTATGTTAGAGTTGGTATTTCCTGGAGCACCAAAAATACCTCCTTCAAATCGTGAATATTCTTTTAACATTGTCCCGCTACCATCCATGGCGTAAGTATCGTAGTATTTAGCAAAACTAGGGGTATAACTATAGCTTATAGATGGTCTCATTACATGACGAATAGCTTGAATTTTTTTAGTTGATCCAAAATTAAAAGTTCCATAAATTGTTGTTCCAAGACTTGATGAAAAGGAATAGGTTCTATATGCATCAAAGCCTTTTATTTCACTATCAACTACTTTGCCTAGAGTACTGTTGTATTCTTTTTTTATGGTTTTGGTATACCAAACTTCTTTGTAATTTAATGATGAAGAGGCACTAAAGTATTTGAATAGTTTAAAATTTGTACTCAAAGGAATAGTGTGTTGTAAACCAACTTTGGCATTTTCAAACATTTTTGGTTTAAAAAATAAAGAGTCAGTAGTAGTAATACTATTTCTAGCACTTAAATCATATTGTAAGTTGATATTTTTGAAAAACCCTTTTTTTACACCATCTTTTTTTACAAAAGGATACATACGATCTATACTAAACTGTAGTGTAGGCAAGGACATGTCGATTTGTTCTGTTTGAGTATTTTGTGAATGTGTTGCTGTTAATGAAAGTCGTGCTTGTGGGCCTAAACTGCTAAATGTTTTACTGTAAGATACAGAAGAGCTAAGGGTATTGTTTAAATTTGAACCAATATTTAGCTGATTAATCGAACGTTTAAAATATTTACTACTCCCCATGTTAACAGAAGCTGAAAAACTTGAGTTTGGATTGGCTTTACTGTCCCTAGAGTGTGACCACTGTATGTTATAAATTTTTTGTTTTGTATAATCTGGATAACCCCTTTCGCTCGTGACTAAATTTTCAAATCGAATATTTAGATTTCCTCGATAATTATATCGTTTTGCATAGTTTGATTCCAATCGCATTCCATAACTCCCGTTAGTATAATAATCTCCAAGCAGGGTTAAATCATAATGGTCACTTAAAGCAAAATAATATCCTCCGTTTTGCAAAGAAAACCCTCTTGTGTTTGAGTCGTTATAACTTGGTAAAAGAATTCCTGAGATACTTTTTTCTTTTGACATCGGGAAAAAAGCAAAAGGCAACGCAATAGGAGTTGGGACATTAGCAATTACCATATTGGTAAAGCCTGTAACAACTTTTTTTCCAGGAACAAATTTTACTTTATTAGTTTGGAAATAATATTCGGGGTTGTCAACATCCTTAGAAGTAGTAAATCGTGCTCCTTTTAAAAAATAAACAGAATCATTTTCTTTTTTGGTTAGAGCTGCTTTTATTTTAAATTCGCCTTGATCCGATCTGGAATTCCAAATAATAGCTTTTTTAGTTTTAAAATTGAATCGAATAGAATCAGGTTCTACAACATTAGCTCCTTGTTTAAAATTGGGAAATTGCGTGTATTTTCCTGTAGAGTCTTTAATTCTTCCTGCATATACTTCATTTTTCTCATAATTTAAAAGAATAATTCCAGATTTTAATTCTACATCCTGATAGTACAATTCAGCTTTATCATACAATGTGACATGCTTTTTCTTCTGATCTATTTTAGTATAATTTTGAGCTTTGTATTTTACCTTACCTTCTAAAAATGCTTTTTTAGATTTTAGGGTGTCTTTTTTGATGGTGTCAGATTGCGTTTTTATACTCTTTAATTCTGTTTCAGAAGTGTTTTTAGTGTCCTTTTTAGGTGTAATTGAAGTAGATTTTTTATTGATATCCTGAGAATACAAATTACTGGATCCAATTGTTAGGAAAAAGGATAATAAAACGATATTAAATAAGTTTGTACGCAAAGGTTTAAATGCTATTTTTGTAAAAATATGGTTTGTTTCTTGATGTGTCAAACTTACATATTATTTTTCGGCAAAAATAGTCAAATAAATAATTTAAAACCATAATGGTTGTTTAAAATTAACATTCTAGATATATGTCTTTTATTACTAAAATTAAAGTTTTCATTCCTTTCTTTTTTCTAGTGTTATCATTAGAAACGTATAGTCAAAATACAAAATTCAAAGTTACTTTAGACGCGGGGCATGGTGCGCATGACTTTGGTGCTGTATATAGTGGGCGTATCGAAAAAAATATAGCCCTAGCAGTTGTTTTGAAAGTAGGGAAGTTACTTGAAAAAACTAAAAAAATCGATGTTGTTTATACCCGAGAAACAGATGTGTTTATTGATTTGATTGAACGGGCTAATATTGCCAATAGAGCAAAATCAGATATTTTTGTTTCTATTCACTGTAATGCTAATAAAAACACCGCAGCTGATGGTACAGAGACTTATGTTATGGGGTTGAGTAAATTAGCTTCAAATTTAGAAGTAGCTAAAAAGGAAAACTCTGTAATTACAAAGGAAAAAGATTACAAACAAAAATACGACGGATTTGATCCCAATTCGCCCGAATCTTTTTTAGGATTAACATTAATGCAAGAAGAGTTTTTAGATAATAGTATTATTCTTGCAAGTAAAATTGAAGAACAGTTTGGAAAATTAGGCAAAAAATTACGTCATGGGGGAGTTAAACAAGAAAGATTTATGGTATTGCATAAAGCGTATATGCCTAGAGTTCTTATTGAGATGGGGTTTATATCCAATCCGATTGAGGGAGATTTATTAAATTCAGATGAAGGTCAAGAGGAGTTAGCACAAGCAATAGCAAATGCTATAATTGGATACAGAAATGAATTTTTTGGTGATACTCCATTGGAAATAAAAGAATTAAAACCATCAAGACGAATTGTGGCTAAAACAGTTAAAGATACAATAAGTCACAATAAAGTTCCAACGGCTCCTGTAAATACAATAGAAGTCAAAAAAACAGAGCCTAAAAAAGAAACATCCAACTCAGAAATTGTATACAAAGTTCAAATAGGTGTTAGTCCTAAAAAAGTAGATCTAGAGCCTAAAAATTTTAAAGGTCTAGAACCTATAACAATGGATAGTAATAAAAAGTCGTATATCTACATGTATGGAAGTACAACAAACTATGAAGAGGCTAAAGAATTGCTTACAGCAGCAAAGACTAAAGGGTATGCCTCCGCTTTTTTAGTTGCTTTTAAAAATGGTGAAAAAGTTAGTATTCAGGAAGCATTGAAATTATAGTCGTTGTCAATTATTTTATATTAATTTTGCAAAAAAAAAAAGATTTTGAAACTATCAAGAGAAATTAAAACCGCGGTCCTTGTAATTGCCTCCATTTTATTATTTATTTGGGGTTATAGCTTTCTAAAAGGAAAAGAACTTTTTGCAAATTATAAAACATTTTATGTCGAGTATGATAATGTAGAAGGATTGGCAAAGTCAGCACCAGTTACATTAAACGGTTTGACTATAGGAAAAGTTAATGATATTAAAATAGAAGAATCTACTGGAAAGTTAATTGTTGAGTTGCAAATTACAAGCGATTTTCCAATTTCAGCAACAAGTAAGGCAGTCTTATACGAACCTGGTTTAATAGGAGGAAAACAAATTGCTATTGAACCCGATTTTACGTCTAAAGCACCGGCTACTAATGAACAGCACTTAAAAGGTGGGGTAAAATTAAGTTTGAGTGCTTCCGTACAAGAAAAATTAGTTCCTTTACAGACTAAATTAGAATCTATTTTAGATAATACAGACAAATTATTATCCGGAGTTAATGCTGTTTTGGATAAAAAATCTCAAGAAAATATAAAAAAATCATTGGCTGAATTGAGTAAAACCATGGAGGAGCTTCATGCTACTTCAACTAGTGCAAGTGCTATTTTGAATGAAAATAAATCCGATGTCAAAGCAGTAATTGCCAACTTTAAGAAAGTGTCTGCTGATTTTGTTGTTATCTCAAATTCATTAGATAAAGCAGGATTAGGTAACACGGTTGAAAATTTGAATAAAACCCTAGCCAAAGTAGATGGTTTGATGTCAGATTTACAATTAGGTAAGGGTTCTGCAGGGAAGTTGTTAAAAGATGAGGCTTTATATAATAATTTAAAAGCGACTACAAAAGAAATGGAATTGTTGTTGCAAGATATTCGATTGTATCCGACTCGTTATATTAATGTTTCAGTTTTTGGAAAGAAAAACAAACCTTATGTGGGGCCCGTAAAAGATTCGGTTTATGTAGGTCCTTCAAAAAGCTCTATTTCTAAAGTTAAAAATTAGCATTCATGAACTATTTAGACAATATAGTATTTGCTATTGTACTCTTTATTGGTTTCGGTTATTTTTATTCTAATGTAAAAAAGATAATCAGAAACATCAATTTAGGAACCGATGTACATCGTAAAGACAATCCGAAAGCACGTTGGAAAAACATGGCTATGATTGCTTTAGGTCAATCTAAAATGGTAAAACGTCCTATTGCTGGGATTTTGCATAGTATTGTCTACGTTGGATTTATCATTATTAATATCGAATTACTTGAAATTATTATTGATGGTTTATTCGGAACGCATCGTGTATTTTCATCATTAGGTGTAGTGTATAATTTTCTAATAGCCTCTTTTGAAATTCTTGCGATCCTAGTTATTGGAGCTGTTTTTGTGTTTTGGTCAAGAAGAAACATAATTAAACTAAAACGTTTTGCAAGTACTGATTTGAATGGAACTCCGAAAAAAGATGCTAATTATATCTTGTATTTTGAAGTGGTATTGATGGTATTATTCTTGTTAATGAATGCTTCCGATTTTCATCTACAAAATGTACCAGGAGGTTATTCTCATTTCATTAAAGCGGGTTCATTTCCAGTGAGTCAATTTATAGAACCATGGTTTAATGGAATGTCTAATGATTTGGTAATGTTACTTTCAGAGTTATTTTGGTGGATGCACATTATTGGGATTTTGGTGTTCATGAATTACTTGTATTTTTCAAAACACCTACATATTCTATTGGCTTTCCCTAATACTTATTATGCTAATTTGAATCCTGAAGGGCAGTTTGATAATTTGGCTTCGGTAACTAATGAAGTCAAACTGATGTTGGATCCTAACGCTGATCCATTTGCGGCAGCTCCTGAAGCTACAACTCCAGCTAAATTTGGAGCAAGCGATGTGCAAGACTTGAATTGGTTGCAATTAATGAACGCCTATACATGTACCGAATGTGGTCGTTGTACTTCGTCATGTCCAGCCAATCAAACGGGTAAAAAATTATCTCCTCGTAAAATTATGATGGATACTAGAGATCGATTGGAAGAAGTTGGTAAAAATATAGATGCTAACAAAGGTGTTTTTATTCCCGATAATAAATCGTTATTAAACGATTATATTACTCCAGAAGAACTTTGGGCGTGTACTTCTTGTAATGCTTGTGTTGAGGAGTGTCCTGTAAATATTAGTCCGCTATCGATAATTATGGATATGAGACGTTATCTTGTAATGGAACAAAGTGCCGCTCCAATGTCTTTGAATGCGATGATGACTAATATTGAAAACAATGGTGCGCCTTGGCAATACAGTCAACAAGACCGATTGAATTGGAAAAATGAATAAATAGAGAATCCTACTTTCTAGTAGAATAACTATAAATATAAAATCAAAACCATGTCAGAAAATATAGTTGTGCCAACAATGGCCGAAATGTTAGCTCAAGGGAAACAACCCGAAGTTTTATTTTGGGTAGGTTGCGCAGGAAGTTTTGATGATAGAGCAAAAAAAATTACGAAAGCATTCGTACGAATATTAAATCGTGCCAATGTGTCTTTTGCAGTCTTAGGTACAGAAGAAAGTTGTACAGGGGATCCAGCAAAAAGAGCAGGGAATGAGTTCTTGTTTCAAATGCAAGCCATGATGAATATTGAGGTTTTAAATGCGTATGAAGCTAAGAAAATTGTTACTGCTTGTCCGCATTGTTTTAATACTTTGAAAAATGAATATCCTGAATTGGGTGGTCAATATGAAGTGGTTCATCATACTGAATTTTTGAAATCATTATTGGATGAAGGGCGTTTGACTATTGAAGGAGGACAATTCAAAGGAAAGAAAATTACCTTTCATGATCCGTGTTATTTAGGACGTGCTAATAAAGTATATGAAGCTCCTAGAGATTTGATCCAGAAATTAGATGTTGAATTAGTCGAAATGAAACGTTCTAAAGCGAATGGATTATGTTGTGGAGCAGGAGGAGCGCAGATGTTTAAGGATGCAGAACCTGGCAATAAAGAAATCAATATTGAAAGAACCGAAGATGCACTAGAAACAAGACCTGACATTATTGCTGCAGGTTGTCCGTTTTGCAACACAATGTTGACGGATGGAATAAAAAATAAAGAAAAAGAAAGCGAAGTGAAAGTGCTAGATATCGCTGAACTGATTGCTAACGCACAAGACTTGTAACATTCTTACAATTAACCTTATACAATTTTAAACATGTACGTTCCTTTTGAAAGTTTACCAGAAGAGTCAAGAATTTGGATTTACCAATCCAATAGAAAATTTTCAGATGAAGAAATGGCTGAAATTGAAACCGCTTTACAAGCGTTCCTCCAAAATTGGGCTGCACATGGAACTAGTTTAGAATCGTCGTACCAATTAAAGTACAATCGTTTTATAATTCTTGCAGTGAACCAAGAAGTTCAATCAGCAACAGGTTGTTCAATTGATGCTTCTGTTGAATTTATTCAAAGTTTAGAAAGAAAATACAACGTTGATTTATTAGATAAAATGAACGTAACTTTTAAATTAGGAGAACATATTGCTCACAAACCTTTGATTGATTTTAAGAAAATGGTAAAAGACAAAGCAGTAACTGAAAACACTATCGTTTTCAATAACCTGATTAATACCATTCAAGAATTTAATGAATCTTGGGAAGTTCCAGTTGCAGATAGTTGGCACAGCCGTTTTTTCTAAAAAATTGATTTGATGAAAACTTTCTTGTTAAGAACTGGACTTTATTTGTCATTGTTATTTTTGGTAGCCAATTGTGGGATTATCAAAAGTAAGTTCTTAACTCATCCAACAATAACACTTCAAAAACCAGAAATCTCAGATTTTGAAGAAGTCTATATCCCTCAGCAAAAATCGGAAAGAAAAAACTTTTTTAAAGACTCGGATGCTGAAACTCATTGGGTTGATAGTATTTATCGTCAAATGACACTCGAAGAGAAAATAGGTCAGCTATTTATGGTAGCGGCATATTCTAACAAAGATACCGTACATACTAATGCGATTGAGAAATTAATTCGAAATCAAAAAATTGGCGGGGTAATCTTCTTTCAAGGAGGTCCTTTGCGTCAAGCGAATTTAACCAATCGATACCAATCCAAATCTAAAATCCCGATGTTTGTTGGAATTGATGCCGAATGGGGATTGAGCATGCGATTGGATTCTACCTATCGTTATCCTTGGAACATGACCTTGGGTGCCATCAAAGATTTGAAATTGATTGAGAAGGTAGGTGAAATGATGGGGAAAGAAAGTAAACGTATGGGAGTTCACTTTAATTTCGCTCCCGTTTTAGACATCAATACCAATCCGAAAAATCCAATTATTGGGAATCGCTCTTTTGGCGAAAATAAAGTTAATGTTACTGAAAAGGCCATTGCATTGATGAATGGGGTGCAAAAACAAGGAGTTTTCTCAACAGGAAAACATTTTCCAGGACATGGAGATACAGCTATAGATTCACATTTAGGATTGCCAATGGTTACTTCCTCTAAGGAACACTTGGATGTGGTCGAATTATATCCGTACAAACGTATGTTTGACGAAGGATTGGTCTCAGTAATGGTAGGACATTTAGAAGTGCCTAGTTTAGAATTTCGTCAAAATTTCCCTTCTTCTATATCGTATAGTATTGTTACTAATTTGCTTCAGAAAGAATTAGAATTTGATGGTCTAATTTTTACAGATGCCTTGAATATGAAAGGGATTACTAAATATAGAAAACCAGGTGAACTAGAATTAGACGCCTTATTAGCAGGGAATGATATTTTATTATTTCCAGAGAATGTGCCTTTGGCAGTAACTACTATTTCAAAAGCCTATCAAGATAGTATTGTGTCTGAAGAGCGTTTAGCTTTGTCAGTTAAAAAGATTTTGAAATACAAGTTTAAAGCAGGATTGAATCATTATAAATCTATTGCTATTCCTAATTTGATGAGTGATATTAATCCTCCAGAAAATGATGCTTTGCAATACCAATTATATGAGAATGCGACTACCGTTTTAAAAAATGAAGGTGAAATTTTACCTATCAAAGATTTGGTAAAAAGTAAAATTGCCTACGTAAAATTGGGTGATGATACTAATAGTTCTTTCGTTTCCACTCTGAAAAAATATACAGAAGTTACAGAAGTTACGGCTCCTACAATTGATAGTTTGAATGTGAAATTGAAAGAGTTTACTACGGTTATTGTTGGCTATCATAAAGCAGATAAGCCATGGAAAAATAATGATTTTACGGCTACAGAATTAATTTGGCTTCAGGAGATTGCTCGAAATAATAAAGTTATTTTAGATGTTTTTGCTAAACCATATACTCTTGAACCTTTGGTCAATTATAGTGAGATAGAAGGATTAATTGTATCGTATCAAAATAATCCAATAGCACAACAGGTAGGTGCAGAAATTATTTTTGGAGCTATTGAGGCTAAAGGAAAGTTGCCAGTTTCAATTAACGATACTTTCAAAGTAAACGATGGGCTTTCGACGGAAAAATTAAATAGGTTAGGTTTTACAGCTCCAGAAAATGTTGGTATGAGTTCTGAAAAATTAGCTAAGATTGACACCTTAGTTCAAAAAGCAATTGTAGGAAAAATGACGCCAGGAGCTCAAGTTGTAGTGGCTCGAAAGGGAAAGGTAATTTATCAAAAAGCATTTGGGAATTTCACTTATGACTCGGATGTTAAAGTTACTAATGAAACCATTTTTGATGTGGCTTCAGTGAGTAAAATTGTTGGTACATTGCCTAATGTGATGCAACAATATGACCAGCAAAAAATCAATTTAGAAACCACTTTAGGTTCCATGTTGCCCATTTTTGCCCATTCAGATAAAAAAGACATTCGTTTTAAAGAATTGTTATCACATTATGCAGGATTGGTTTCTTGGGTACCGTTTTATAAAGCTACCTTGGATTCAAAAGAAAAACCATTAACAAAATATTATAAAAAAAATCCGGATGCTCAATTTTCTAGAAAGGTTGCTGATAGTTTATACATACGCAATGATTATCATGATACGATTATGAAAATCATAGCTGATAGTAAACTTGCCACAAAAAAAGAGTACAAGTACAGTGATTTTACCTTCATCATACTGGGGAATTATTTAGAAAAAATAACTGGAAAAACATTAGATGTTTTAGCTTCTGAACAATTTTTCAAACCCTTAGGCGCAACGAATACATTTTATAATCCGTTACAAAAAATCGACAAAAACCGAATAGCGCCTACTGAAATTGATTCTTATTTTCGGCACCAAAAAATACAAGGATATGTACATGATATGGCAGCTGCCATTGAAGGAGGAGTAGCTGGTCATGCAGGTGTATTTTCAAATGCAATGGACATTGCTAAAATTATGCAAATGTATTTGCAAAAAGGAAATTATGGGAATCATCAATACTTTTCAGCCAAAACGTTTGACGATTTTAATACCTGTTATTTTTGCGCAGAAGGAAATCGAAGAGGTTTAGGATTTGACAAACCTCAACTCAGCGGAGATAGTCCAACCTGTGATTGTGTATCAAAATCTAGTTTTGGCCATACTGGTTTTACAGGAATTATGGCTTGGGCTGATCCAGTTACAGAAATTGTATATGTTTTTATATCCAACAGAACCTATCCAATAAATCCAGTAAATACTCTTTCCAAAGAACATATTCGGGAAGACATTCAAAAAGTCATTTCGGAAGCTATTATAAATTAAAGAGCATGTTTAAAAAAAAATTTTTTTTCTGTTTGTTTTTAAGTTCATTTTTGGGTAATGCTCAAAATCTAGATTTTAATGTATTGAACAATATTAATGTGCACAGAAATAAATCGTTAGATAGTGGATTTAAAACAATTACAAATTCAGTGATTCCTGTTAGTATAGCTACTCCAATTTTAATTTATTCAGTTGGTTTAATACACCATGATTCAATAGCAAAACAAAAAGCATTATTTATAGGTGAATCATTTTTAGCTTCGGCTTTCATTACAACCGTTTTAAAAGATGTAATTAGACGAGAACGTCCATATGTAAAACATCCGGAAATACAACCGCTATCTTTACAAGGTAGCTATTCCATGCCTTCAGGACACACTTCAACAGCATTTGCAACGGCCACTTCCTTGAGTATTGCATATCCTAAATGGTATGTAGTTGTTCCTTCCTTTGTTTGGGCTAGTTCAGTAGGGTATTCTCGAATGCATTTGGGCGTTCATTATCCGTCCGATGTTTTAGTAGGAGCTATAGTTGGGAGTGGTTCGGTTTATGTTACTCGCAAATTAAATCAATGGTTAGATAGAAAACCTAATAAAATTAAATAATTAATTTATTGGTAAATTCTTTTTTTAAAAGAAATAGACAGACTTTATTTCTGTACATTCGTATTCTAAATTATAGCAATGAAAATAGCAATAGTTTGTTATCCCACCTTTGGCGGAAGTGGAGTTGTAGCAACAGAATTAGGTCTTGAGTTGGCGCGTCGAGGACATGAAATTCATTTTATTACTTACAGTCAGCCAGTTCGATTAGCGTTATTAAATCCCAATGTGCATTATCACGAAGTTAATGTGCCTGAATATCCTTTGTTTCATTATCAACCGTATGAATTGGCTTTGTCTAGCAAATTAGTTGATATGGTAAAGTTGTATAAGATTGAAGTATTACATGTACATTATGCAATCCCCCATGCGTATGCGGGTTATATGGCAAAGCAAATGCTGAAAGACGAGGGAATTGACATTCCAATGGTGACAACACTTCATGGGACGGATATTACCCTAGTGGGTAATCATCCATTTTACAAACCAGCGGTTACTTTTAGCATCAATAAATCTGATTTTGTCACTTCAGTTTCACAAAGTTTAAAAGACGATACACTTAAATTATTCAATATTAAAAATGAAATTCAGGTAATTCCTAATTTTATTGAATTAGATCAAATTCAAAAAGAAGCCAAAACGCCTTGTCAACGTTCAGTTATGGCTAATGCCGATGAGCGAATTATTACTCACATTAGTAACTTTAGAAAAGTAAAACGAATACCGGATATTATTAAAATATTTCATGCTATTCAAAAGGAGATTCCTGCCAAATTAATGATGGTGGGCGATGGACCAGAGAAAGAAAAAGCAGAATATTTATGTCAAGAATTAGGTATTTTAGACAAAGTTATTTTCTTTGGAAACAGTAACGAAATTGATAAAATTTTATGTCAAACGGACTTGTTTTTATTGCCTTCCAAAACAGAAAGTTTTGGCTTAGTAGCTTTAGAAGCGATGGCTTGTGGAGTGCCTGTGATTTCTAGTAATGCAGGTGGTTTGCCAGAAGTGAATAAAGATGGTTTTTCAGGTTATTTAAGCGAAGTAGGTGATGTCAAAGGAATGGCTAAGAACGCTTTGAAAATACTAAAAGATGACAACGTTCTGGCCGAATTCAAGAAAAATGCTTTGGCAACAGCCCAAAAATTTGATATTAAAAAGATATTACCAGAATATGAAGATTTGTACCGAAGAGCTATTGCAAAATATTTATAAGTATAAAAAAAGCCACTTAAATATCGAGCTCATTAGTGTCAAAATTAAGTGTAGTCTATACTTTTAGGTGTACTTTAAATTTAAGGCGCTTTTTTAATTGGTTTATTCGGTAACTTTAATTTCAAATAGTTTATCCCAATTTTTACCAGTTACAAATATCGTTTTGGTTTTTGGATTGTATGCAATTCCGTTAAGTACTTCTGCCGTAGGATTTTTTACAAATTTTCTGAGTCCTGATAAATTCAAAATTCCTTCAACAGATCCACTTATAGGATTTACTACTGCAATGGCATCTTTTTGCCAAACATTACTGTAAATTTTACCATTAATCCATTCTAATTCGTTGATTGATTTTATTTTAGCATTTCCAGAATAGACATTAATATAATCTACCATTTTCAAAGAGTTAGGATCCATTTTCCAAATTTTTTCGGTTCCGTCTGTTTGGTAAATATACTTGCCATCATTTGTCATTCCCCAACCTTCAATGTCTTTCTCATACGTAAATGTTTTTTCTAATTTCAATGTAGTAGCATTATAGATAAATCCCGTTTTTTCCTGCCAGGTTAGTTGGTATAATTTGTTATTTACAAATGTAATTCCTTCTCCAAAGTACTTAGGTTCTAAATTAGTTTGATTGTACACTTTTCCGGTTTTGTAATCGTATTTTCTAAAATAGGAAGCTCCTTTTTGTCCAGTGCTTTCATACAGCGTGTCATTATGAAATTCAAAACCTTCTGTGAAAGAAGCCGTATCGTGTGGATATGTGTTTATAATAGTATATCGTAATAATTTAGGCTCTACATTTGAGACTAACTCTACTCGGTCAGTTGCTTCTGTGTTCTCACCTTCAAAATAAACAATAGCTTTAAGGTTTTGGTATCCTAATTTTTGGTTCTTAAAAGTAAAAGGCAGTTTGCTTAATCCTTTTGTGGTACCAATTTTAATGTCATTTATATAATACACCACACTATCAACCGTTTTTGAATTGGGGTTCAATAGGTTTAATTCAATAGTTTCTTGAGGTAGGTATTGAGCTTTAAATTGGTTGGTATCAAAAGTAAATAGGGTGTTATTTTCTTTTTTTGCTCCGCCACAATTGGATAAAATGGTTCCTAATAAAATGATAAATAAGAAGTTATATTTTTTCATAGAATAAAATTTGAATCTTCGAATATACAACCTTATTTTATTAGTAGCAATGCACTTGTAAAAATATAAAAAGGTTGTATATTTGCACCGGCAAGTCCTACACGACCAGCTCCTGCAGACTCCCCCAGGATGGGAACATAGCAAGGGTAAGCGGTTGAGCGGTGCGATGTAGGTCGCTTGCCATT
>JACCDH011637355.1_pt1 | contig 42289 bp, 42 predicted proteins | sample 7442481 | NCBI WGS metagenome assembly JACCDH01 (sample SAMN15323433, study PRJNA562643) | freshwater metagenome | isolation source: river surface water | place: USA:Blue River Watershed | collected 2017-08-15 | reverse complement strand
GGACGCCCGCTGAGCAGACCGTGGTCAACACAACGGCCTTCACGCAGGCCATGCAGCAGGCCATTCAGGAGGCTTTAGCGGGCACCATCGTCATCCTGGGCATCGCCCCGGACCGGCCCGAAACGGGCTACGGCTACATCCAGACGACCCCGTCGTTGCGAAGCGAAGCCGAAGCCGTCCGCCCCGTCAAACGCTTTGTCGAGAAGCCCGACGCGGCCACAGCCAAGCAATACCTGGACACCGGCGGCTACTTCTGGAATGCGGGCATGTTTGTGCTGAAGGCCTCGGTGTGGTTGCAGGCGCTGGAGCAGTTCCGGCCCGACATCCTGCAAGCCACCCGCACCGCGTGGAACGATCGCCGTGAGGATGGCCACTTCATCCGTCCCGGCGAGGATGTCTTCAAGGCCATCCCCGCCGAATCCATCGACTACGCGGTGATGGAGCACGCCCCAGGCGCAGGCCTGCCAATCAAGATGGTGCCGCTCGACGCCGGCTGGAGCGACCTGGGCGCGTGGGACGCAGTATGGAACGTGCTGCCCAAGGACACGGCGGGCAACGCCCATGTGGGCGATGTGCTCTTCACTGACAGCCGCAACACGCTGGTGCACGCCACCAGCCGTCTGGTGAGCCTGGTAGGGGTGGACGACCTGATCGTCATTGAAACTCCAGATGCGGTGCTGGTGGCCGACCGCACACGCAGCCAGGATGTGAAGCACATCGTCAAGGCATTGAGCGACCAAGGCCGCGAGGAACACACACTGCACCGCAAGGTGCACCGCCCCTGGGGCTGGTACGACAGCATCGACGAGGGCGGGTGCTTCAAGGTCAAGCGCATTCAAGTGAAGCCTGGTGCATCGCTTAGTTTGCAGAAGCACCACCACCGTGCCGAGCACTGGGTGGTGGTGACGGGCACGGCAGAAATCGCCAACGGCGACAAAAAACTGTTGCTCAGCGAAAACCAGTCCACCTACATCCCTCTGGGAGAGGTGCACCGTCTGGCCAACCCCGGGTCAATACCGCTGGAGATCATTGAAGTCCAGTCGGGAAGCTACTTGGGCGAAGACGATATCGTGCGCTTTGAAGACCACTACGGGCGAAAGACTTAAGTGACGAACCCCAAGATCTACGTGGCAGGCCACCGGGGCATGGTGGGCTCGGCCATTGTGCGCACCTTGCAGGCGGCGGGTCACTTGAACCTGGTGACTCGCACCCACGCCGAGCTGGACCTCACGGACCAGGCCGCTGTGCGCGCCTTCTTTGCATCCGAAAAGCCCGACCAGGTGTACCTGGCCGCGGCCAAGGTGGGCGGCATTCACGCCAACAACACCTACCCGGCCGAGTTCATCTACCAGAACCTGATGATGCAGGCCAACGTGATTGACGCGGCTTTCCGTAACGGCGTGCGAAAACTTCTCTTCCTGGGCTCAAGCTGCATCTATCCCAAGCTGGCAGTCCAACCCATGAGCGAAGAAGCCTTGCTCACCGGCACGCTGGAGCCCACCAACGAGCCCTACGCCATTGCCAAGATTGCGGGCATCAAGCTCTGCGAAAGCTACAACCGCCAGTACGGTGTCAGCCACGGGGTGGACTACCGAAGCGTGATGCCCACCAACCTCTACGGTCCCGGGGACAACTACCACCCGGAGAACTCGCACGTCATCCCCGCCCTGATTCGGCGCTTTCATGAAGCCAAGGTGAATGGCGTGCCGTCGGTAGCCATTTGGGGTACGGGCACACCGCGTCGCGAGTTTTTGTATGTGGATGACATAGCCGCCGCCTGCGTGCACATCATGAACCTTCCCAAGGCCGCCTATGACCAACACACTAGTCCCATGCTCAGCCATGTCAATGTGGGTTATGGGCAAGACGTTACTATTGCCGAAGTTGCCCAAACTATTGCACAAGTTGTCGGCTACGAAGGTGCCGTTACCTTCGACGTCACCAAACCCGATGGCACTCCTCGCAAGTGGATGGACAGCGCTCGTATCAACGCTTTAGGCTGGCATGCCAAAGTTGATTTGATGCAAGGTTTGAGTTTGGCCTATCAAGACTTCATCGAAAACGCAGTCAAACGGCGGGGGTGAATATAGCCTCAGAGTATCCTCACACACATTGGTTTAGTAAAGTTTTGTCTGTCGAGAAAAGCTTTCTGAATGAGCTTTGGGCCGATGTATCAAATCGCTCAAAAAATGCAACTTCTCGCAGCTTCTTGGAGCGACGATGAAATGACAGTGGTGCTTAAAGGTGGCGGAGCCAACTAACTAAGCTCGAATTGCAGATGAATTTTTTGAAGGTACAACCGCAAAAGTTTCCTGATGGTATTTTTCTAAAGAAACCAAAATCGACCATTTAGATACATATTCAATACAACTTTAAGTAAACAATGAATAACCAAACCAGGCCCAAATCCACCTCTAAAGTGGCATTAATCACCGGTATCACCGGTCAAGACGGCTCCTACCTTGCTGAATTTTTGCTGGAAAAAGGCTATACGGTCCACGGTATCAAGCGCCGAGCCAGTTCGTTCAATACCAACCGTATTGATCACGTCTACCAAGACCCGCATATCGAGCACGCCAACCTCAAGCTGCATTATGGAGATTTAAGCGACACAAGCAATTTGGTGCGCATCATTCAGGAAACTCAGCCCGACGAAATTTATAACTTGGGAGCTATGAGTCATGTGGCTGTTTCATTTGAGTCTCCCGAATATACGGCTGACGTAGACGCCATTGGTACGCTGCGCTTGCTTGAGGCCATTCGCATCCTTGGCCTAGAAAAGAAAACTCGGTTTTACCAAGCCAGTACGAGCGAGCTTTATGGCCTTGTCCAAGAGACTCCTCAAAAAGAAACCACGCCTTTTTACCCACGTAGCCCTTATGCAGTATCCAAGATGTACGCCTACTGGATCTGCGTGAACTACCGAGAAGCGTATGGATTGTATGCCTGCAACGGCATATTGTTCAACCATGAAAGCCCACGCCGTGGTGAAACCTTTGTCACCCGGAAAATCACCCGCGGTATGGCCAACATCAGTCAAGGCTTGGAAGACTGCCTTTATTTGGGGAACATTGACGCCCTGCGCGACTGGGGTCATGCCAAAGACTACGTGCGGATGCAATGGATGATGCTGCAGCAAGATCAGCCCGAAGATTTTGTCATTGCCACCGGCAAGCAATACAGCGTGCGTCAGTTTATCGAATGGACCGCTAGCGAGCTAGGAATGGAGTTGCGCTGGGAAGGCAAGGGCGTAAATGAAGTGGGCTATTGGGTGAATCGTCATTCCCGCGAAGGTGGGAACGCAGTGTGCCCTAAATCCCAACCGATCGTTCGCATCGACCCCCGCTACTTCCGCCCTGCCGAAGTCGAAACTCTGCTTGGTGACCCAACCAAGGCCAAACAAAAACTCGGCTGGGTGCCCGAAATTAGCGCGCAAGAGATGTGCAAGGAAATGGTCGCCCATGACCTAACCCAAGCCAAGCAGCACGCCTTGCTTAAACAGCATGGGTACCTAGTGAGTGTGAGCCAGCAGTAAACATGAACATCACCATCATCGGTACCGGCTATGTAGGCCTTGTTACTGGAGCATGCCTAGCCGACAAGGGGAACCACGTGTTTTGCCTTGACATGGATCAGGCCAAGATAGATTTGCTCAACAGCGGCGGCGTACCTATTTATGAGCCCGGTCTGAAAGAAGTGATTCAGCGAAACATGAAAGCCGGCCGCTTGACCTTCTCCACGGATATAGCCGCCAGTGTTGCCCACGCCACCGTACAGTTCATTGCTGTAGGCACTCCACCCGACGAAGACGGTAGCGCCGATCTTCAATATGTGCTCGCCGCCGCGCGTAACATCGGGCGCCACATGAGCGACTTTAAGGTAGTGGTCGACAAATCTACAGTGCCCGTGGGCACAGCCGACAAAGTGTCCGCCACTATTACTGCCGAACTAAACCTCCGATTCGTTACTGCAGAAACTATCTCCGTTAATACATCGAAGGTGGGGGTTCCGCATCCCACTTTCTCAGTCGTCTCCAACCCAGAATTCCTCAAAGAAGGCGCAGCTTTAGAGGATTTCACCAGCCCCGACCGCATCATCCTCGGTGTGGATGACACTGCCCTCGGTCAGCAGGCTCTTGAAACCATGCGACAGATCTACTCGCCGTTTAACCTTTCCGACGAGCGCACATGCGTCATGGATGTGAAGAGTGCCGAATTCACCAAATACGCTGCCAATGCCATGCTGGCGACCCGTATCAGCTTCATGAACGAGCTAGCCAACCTAGCTGAAAAGGTTGGAGCGGACATCGAGCTGGTCCGGCACGGGATAGGCTCAGACCCTCGGATTGGCAGCAGTTTTTTGCATGCCGGCACCGGTTACGGAGGCAGTTGTTTTCCCAAAGACGTACAGGCCCTAATCCGCACCGGGCGCCAGCATGAATTACCCCTGCGCCTGCTGGAGGCCGTAGAGGTTGTCAACCTTGAGCAGAAACAAGTGTTAGTGCAAAAGGTGTTTGCCCGTTATGGCCGCGACCTGAGCGGTAAAAAGTTTGCGCTATGGGGCCTAGCCTTCAAGCCTAACACTGACGACATGCGCGATGCGCCCAGCCGAGTCGTCATTAACGCGCTGCTGCGTGCCGGTGCGTGCATCGTGGCGCACGACCCCGTAGCCGAGGATGAGGCCCGCCGCGTACTGGGGGTGGACTTGGCTGATGCCGCCGACTTGCTGAATAACTTGCAGTTTACGGCCTGGCCCATGCAAGCCGTTCAAGATGCCGATGCGTTGATCATTGTCACGGAGTGGGAGGCATACCGCAGCCCGAATTGGTCTGTACTGAAGACTGCGATGAAGGCTGAGGTGATATTTGATGGACGCAATCTTTTTGATCCTAGGGACATAAAGAGCCAGGGAATCGAATATCACAGTATCGGTCGAGTGTTGTATTTGTCTCAAGTCCCTGGGGCATTAGCCTGTGAAAGCTGCTAAACCTACTGTAACTCTGCCACATTTGCTGATACGCCTCTGGAATCACCTCAACAGGCGTCGTCAGCTTCAATTCGGGTTGTTAATGGGTTTGATGCTGGTTAGCGCGTTCGTAGAAGTCGTTAGCCTCGGCTCAGTGTTGCCCTTTCTTGGCATACTGGTTGCACCAGAGCACGTGTTCAATTACCCTCTCGTTGAGGACATGGCGCAGGCCTTGGGAATCACCTCGGCCGATCAATTGGTGTTACCTCTCACAGTCGCCTTTGCCGCAGCAGCCCTTATAGCTGGAGCATTGCGCATGCTCTTGTTGTGGATCAGAACACGGCTTGCGCTTGCAAGCGGAGCAGACCTTAGCATCGAGGTGTATCGCCGCAGTCTATATCAGCCCTACCAAGTGCATTTGCTGCGTAATAGTAGCTCGATACTCAGCGGTATCGGCAAGGTAAACGGCTTGGCGTTCGGAGTGATTCTACCAGTGATGGCGTTAGTCAGTTCTTCTGTGCTGCTGGTGGCCATCATGCTCGCATTACTCGCTATTGATCCGGTTGTTGCCTCGGTGGCAGCTACTGGTTTTGGTGCCAGTTACGCGTTTATTACTTGGATGTCCCGGCGGCGACTGCATCTCAACAGTCAGCGCATCGCATACGAACAAACTCAAGTTGTTAAAACTCTTCAAGAAGGTTTGGGAGGCATTCGTGATGTGTTACTGGATGGGACGCAGCCAGCCTATTGCGATGTCTATCGGAAGGCCGATCATCCATTACGGCGAGCGCAGGGTAGTAACGTCTTTATTAGCGAGAGTCCACGACACGCAATGGAAGCGTTGGGGATGGCACTGATCGCCGCCTTGGCCTATGTTCTTAGTCGACAAGTCGGAGGCATCTCTACAGCCTTGCCAATGCTAGGTGCGCTGGCGCTAGGCGCGCAACGATTACTGCCGGCATTACAACAAATTTATAACGCGTGGGCGAACATTGCTGGCAGTTATGCCTCACTGGCCGACTCTATCCAACTGCTCGATCAACCCCTGCCTTTGGCGCTAATCCAACAAGCGCCCAAGCCATTGATCGTTCAGAAGAATATCCAATTCATAGATGTGCGTTTCCGCTATTCCAATAAAGGGCCCTGGGTAGTAGATGGTCTCAATTTAGTAATCGCGAAGGGTTCACGCGTGGGTTTTATTGGTGGAACAGGAAGCGGTAAGAGCACAACCCTGGACCTGTTAATGGGGTTGTTGAAGCCCACCGAGGGCAAGCTACTGATAGATGGTCAACTCCTCAGCGACAACCGTGTCAGAGCCTGGCAGCGAACCATCGCGCACGTGCCGCAAAGTATTTATTTATCTGACAATACACTTGCTGAAAACATCGCCTTCGGTGTGCCACCGGACACTATTGACATGGATCGAGTGCGGCAGGCGGCACGTCAAGCGCAGATAGCAGATTTTATTGAAAGTACCCCAGAAGGATACAAAGCCTATGTGGGAGAGCGCGGAATCAGTCTCTCAGGAGGTCAACTACAACGCATCGGCATAGCCCGAGCACTTTACAAGCAGGCTAGCGTTCTAGTGTTTGATGAAGCTACCAGCGCCCTCGACCCTGCAACCGAGCAGTCGGTAATGGATGCCATTGAGGGGCTTAGCAGCGACCTCACAATCCTGCTTATTGCTCATAGGATAACTACCCTCAAAAACTGCTCACTGATTGTGGAGTTAGATTCAGGACGCATTAAACGCACAGGTAGCTATCAAGAGATCTTGAATCGACCGACACCGGTGCGACTATAGGATAAAAATCAATTGTCAGCATATCAACCACTTCGATGAACATGATCCCCTACGGACGCCAAGACATCAACCAAACCGACATCGACGCGGTGATAGCAGTGTTGCGCTCAGACTTTCTGACACAGGGCCCGGTTGTTCCCGCCTTTGAAAAGGTCGTTGCCAGTTACTGCGGTGTACAGCATGCAGTGGCTGTCAACAGCGCTACTAGTGCGCTACATATCGCATGCTTGGCGCTGGACGTAGGCAAAGGTGATATTGTCTGGACCACGCCGATTACCTTCGTGGCCAGTGCTAACTGCGCACTGTATTGCGGTGCAACATTAGATTTTATTGACATTGACCCGGTTACCTACAACCTTAGTGTCGAGCGCCTAGCAGAAAAACTAGCGCTGGCAGAGAAAACTGGAAAGTTACCTAAAGTGGTGATTCCTGTGCATTTGTGCGGTCAATCCTGTGACATGACTGGCATTCACGCACTCAGTCAGCAATATGGTTTCAAAATTATTGAAGATGCATCGCATGCCATCGGCGGAAAATACAAAGACGAGCCCATCGGTAACTGCCGTTATAGCGATATCACCGTTTTCAGTTTTCACCCGGTCAAGATTATTACTACCGCCGAAGGCGGTATGGCTCTGACCAACGATCATGCATTGGCAGATCGCATTCAGCGCTACAGCAGTCATGGGATAACTAGCGATGCCAGCAAAATGCAACCGAGACCTGCAGACGAAATCTGGAACTATCAGCAGATCACTCTAGGCTTCAACTACCGCATGACGGACATCCAGGCTGCTTTAGGGGTAAGTCAAATGACCCGATTGGATGAGTTTGTTTGTAAGCGTCAGCGCATCGCTAAGCGCTATCAAGAGCTGTTGACAAGTTTGTCATTGCAGACTCCGTGGCAGCACCCCGATAGTTATTCCAGTTATCACCTGTACCCAATTCGAATAAAGGATGCAAACGGACCAACCCAACGCCAAGTCTACGATGCCTTCCGAGCGGCGGGCATTTTGGTTAACCTCCACTACATCCCTGTTTATCGACAGCCCTATTATGAAGCCATGGGCTTTAAAAAAGGGCATTGCCCCAATGCGGAGCAATACCATAAGGAGGCTATCAGTATCCCAATGTACACAACCTTGTCTGAGGCGCAACAAGACGAAGTTGTCAATTGTTTGCGCAAAGCACTAAGCGCATGAAGATCGCCGTTATCCCCGCACGAGGTGGCAGTAAGCGTATTCCTCGCAAAAATGTGAAGCTTTTTCATGGTAAACCAATGATTGCCTATGCGGTTACAGTCGCGCGGTCTTCCGAGCTGTTTGATAGGGTCTTAGTGTCGACGGATGACGATGAGATCGCTAAGATCGCCCAAGCCTTTGGTGCTGAAGTTCCATTTGTTCGTCCGGCTGAATTGGCTGATGATTACACGCCCACTGTTCCAGTCATCGCACATGCAATTCAGGCATGTCAGAAGATGGGCTGGCATGTGAGCGAGGTTTGCTGCATCTATCCTGGCGTGCCATTTATTTCGACAGATGATTTGGTGCAAGCCGGTCAACTGCTAGAGAGCTCACGCGCGCATTACGTGTTTCCCGTTACTGGCTTTCCCTCACCGATTCAGCGAGCATTGCGCCGCCTGCCTAGCGGGGCAGTGACGCCCTTCCAACCTGAATATGCGGCGACTCGAACTCAAGATTTGGAGCCGGGTTATTTCGATGTGGGACAGTTCTATTGGGGGCGTCGAAATGCGTGGCTGGATGCTCTGAACATTCATCTGAATAGCACTACATTGATCATACCTGAATGGCGAGTTGTGGATATTGATACGCCGGAAGACTGGGAACGTGCAGAACTTCTATACACCACTCTTTTTGATAAAGGACTTATTTGAAAGTTGCGTTTCGCACTGATGCATCTTTCACCATTGGCTCGGGCCACATCATGCGCTGCCTGACCCTAGCAGATGCCCTCACGGCCCAAGGTGCGGAGTGTCACTTCATTACCCGTGCGCACCCCGGAAATCTGCTGGAATTAATTCGCCAGCGTGGTTTTGAGGTTACGGCCTTCCCGGTAGGTCTTCCCATGCCGTCCACGAACACCCGACTTGTCAGGGAGCACTCCAAAGAGTCTTTCCATGCTTCATGGCTAGGTTGCGATTGGCAATTCGATGCAGAGCAAACCCGTGCCGTTCTGGTCAAGTTTGAACCTGACTGGCTGGTGGTAGACCATTACGCGTTAGACCAGCGGTGGGAGACAAAACTAAGGCCGCACTCCCAGAAACTCATGGTCCTCGACGACCTGGCAGATCGCCAGCACCAATGCGATTTACTAATTAATCAGAACTTGGGTCGCCTGCCGAAGGACTACACTTTTCTAGTACCTGCTAAATGCAAAGTCCTGACAGGCCCGCAATACGCGCTCTTGCGCCCGGAATTTGCAGCGTTGCGCGCCTACAGCCTCCAACGACGTCAACAACCAGTACTCAAGAAGGTGCTCATCAGCATGGGTGGCGTGGACCAGGCCAACGCCACCTGCCAGGTACTTGAAGCTCTCGAAAACAGTAGTTTGCCGGAAGACTGCCGCATCAGCGTGGTCATGGGGCAGCAAGCGTTGTGGCTGCAGCAAGTTAGGGCGAAGGCACAAGCCATGCCCTGGTCAACCGAAGTGCTGGTCAATATCCAGGATATGGCGCGGCGTATGGCGGATAGTGACCTCGCTATTGGCGCTGCGGGTAGTACATCTTGGGAGCGGTGCTGCCTAGGCGTGCCTACCTTGCAGGTTGTGTTGGCGGATAATCAAAGGCTTGGTGCTTTAGCCTTACAAGAGAAGCATGCAGCCTATTTAATTGGGGATGTGAAAGATATCTCGATTAATCTGCCGTTAGCTATCAATGAATCGACATCAAACTTTTGGATGCAGAAGACGAGTAATGCAACTGCTCTGATAACTGATGGGCGAGGCGTGGAAAAGGTATTAAAGGCGATTCGAGTCCTAAATGACTAAGTTCAACAACCGAAAAGCAGGGGTTCGCCCCATGACTGAGGGAGATGTGGAGCGAGTGCTGGCTTGGCGGAACCATTTGGAAGTGCGGCGCTACATGTATACCCAACATGAAATCTCGCAAGATGATCACAATCTTTGGTATAAACGTGCTCAGCAGGATCCTTGTAAGCATTTATTGATTTATGAAGCAAACAATCAAGCTCTGGGCTTTGTGAGTATTAGCGAACTCGGAAGTGGTGGAATTGCCGATTGGGGCTTTTATGTAGCGCCAGATGCCCCGAAAGGATGTGGTTCTGGGCTTGGTCGTGCTGCACTGGATCATGCGTTCAATCGCATCCGACTACACAAAATTTGTGGTCAAGTGCTAGCGTTTAATAAGCGCTCTATCCATTTCCATAAATCCTTTGGATTTAAGCAAGAGGGCATTTTGATTGATCAGCATTTTGACGGTGAGTGTTATCACCATGTCCATTGTTTCGGTTTGCTGAGAGATGAATGGAAGTCTAGCTTATAAGAAATGAAAGTGAAATATGTCGAACTATCCTAGCATTACTATCGAAGGTCGGCGCATTGCCGTGGACGAGCCGCCATACATGATTGCGGAAATGTCGGCAAATCACAATGGTAGTATTGAAAATGCCTTAAAAATCATTGAGCTCGCCAAACAGTCCGGCGCTGACGCTGTCAAGCTTCAGACCTACCGCCCCGATACCATTACCCTAAAATGCAATTCACAAGACTTCCGCATCCACGGGGGTCTGTGGGATGGGCGCACTCTCTACGAACTCTATGATGATGCCCACATGCCTTGGGAGTGGCACGCCCCTTTGTTTGAGCACGCCCGCAAATATGAGATCACTATATTCAGCTCGCCCTTTGACAACACGGGAGTTGATTTACTGGAAAACCTAAACGCGCCTGCCTACAAAATCGCCTCATTTGAAATCGTCGATCATGCGCTTATCAAATACGTGGCTAGTACCGGTAAGCCTATGATTATCTCCACTGGTATGGCCAATGCTGAAGAGATTCAAGACGCTATAGCCGCCGCGCGGGAAGGCGGCTGTAAAGAGCTGGCAATCCTGCACTGTGTAAGCGGTTATCCCGCACCGGCATCAGACTACAGCCTTCGTACCATCCCTGACCTTATTCAACGTTTCGGGTTGGTTACTGGCCTTTCAGACCACACTCTGGACAATACTACCGCTATCACCAGCATTGCTATGGGGGCTTCGATCATCGAAAAGCATTTCACCCTGAATCGTAACGGTGGTGGGCCAGATGACAGCTTTTCTATTGAGCCAGCCGAGTTGTCCGCTCTATGCAACGATAGTAGGACTGCATGGGCGGCGCTCGGGGAAGTCGACTATAGCCGTAAGTCTAGTGAGCAGGGGAATGTGCAGTTTCGAAGATCATTGTATTTTGTTAGGGATTTGCCAGCTGGTGATTTGATTACTGCAGATGCGGTGCGGAGCGTGAGGCCAGGGTATGGGATTTCACCTAAGTACATAACTGATGTAATTGGTGGCAGGGTCATCAAATCTATCAAGAAAAATACGCCTGTAACTTTTGAATCCTTCAGGAAATCATAAGTCTCCACCGTAAATGGTGGCTATCGTTGAAGCTACAAGAAAATTATTGATCTTGATGGTAAAAGTTCTGTTTATTGTCTTTAGTGAGTTCACGCTAATATATACGACGAGACACTTACGCGAAAATCGGCATTTCGATAATTGGTAGTAATAATGAGTGGTGTTGCGATCGTTTGTCATGATGCAGGAGGTGCTGAGATTGTAAGCAGTTGGCTTCTGCGAAGTAACGATTTATCTTTGGTTGTGCTAGAGGGGCCAGCCATTGACGTATTTGCTAAAAAAAATATTAACGTTGAGCGCCTAAGTTTGACTGAGGCCATAACAAAATGCGACTGGGTACTCTGTGGAACAGGGTGGTCCTCAAATTTAGAAAGACGAGCAATTAATTTTGGAAGGCAGCAGGGTAAGAAAACGGTCGCCTTTATTGATCATTGGGTTAACTATAAAGAAAGATTTCAAGACGTTGACGGCCGCCTAATCCTTCCCGATGAAATATGGGTTGGTGATAAACAGGGCCACAGTCTTGCAGAGTTAACTTTTCCAGATATTCCTATAAAATTAAAAATTAATCATTATTTTGAGGACTTGCAAATAGAGCTTGCTAAAATTGAAGTCGACAAATCAAGAACTAGAAAGAAATCTATACTTTATGTATGTGAACCGATCCGTGACCATGCTTTCCGAAGGTATGGAAACGAGCGCCATTGGGGTTATACAGAAGAGGATGCTTTAAAATATTTTTTGGAAAATATTAAGCATTTACAAATTAATATAGGAAACATAACGATTCGACCACATCCATCAGAGAATCCAAATAAATATAAATGGGCAGAAGCACTGTATCCAACTTTGATTAGTTTAGGTGGCATAAAATCCTTGATATATGAAACGGCTGAGGCTGACGTAGTTGTGGGGTGTGAATCGATGGCGATGGTTGTTGGGCTTCTTGCGGGAAAACGAGTTATTAGCTGTATTCCGCCGGCAGGACGGGACTGCCAACTTCCTCATCCTGAAATTGAACATATGCGAAAACTAATAAATAAAGTATGTTGAAAATAAGGGAGAGATGTCTTGTCATTGGTCTGGGTCAAATCGGTATGAGCTACGATTTAGATCATGACCCTGCCGTTGCGGTATATAGTCATGCAAGAGCTATTTCTTTGCATTCTGAATTTGAACTTGTAGGCGGGGTTGATCCGTCACATTTACAGAGATTGATATTTGAAAAAAAATATTTATGTCCAGCCTTCAAGGATATTTCTGATGCGATAAGGCATTTAAAACCAACTTTGATCGTCATATCGTGTCCTTCAGAAAAACACGCTGCAATACTTGAAGAAGTGCTAAGAAACATAAAGCCAAAGGTAATATTATGCGAAAAGCCTTTGGCTTACGACTTAGCTGAGGCACGTCAAATAGTTGAGACCTGCGATAGTGCTGGCGTTGAACTTTACGTAAACTATATGCGTAGGGCTGATCCAGGCGTTTTAGAAGTAAGAAAACGAATTCATAATAATTTAATTGCGCAGCCAATAAAAGGTATTGTATGGTATTCAAAAGGATTTCTAAATAATGGATCGCATTTTTTTAATCTCTCCGAGTTCTGGCTTGGTCGTTCAATTGGTTTTAAAATAATTAATACAGGACGCTTTTGGAATGGTGTTGATCCAGAGCTAGATGTAGTGGTGAAATTTGAGCGAGGCACAATTATATTTTTGTCAGCTTGGGAGGAATCTTTTTCCCACAATTCCATGGAGTTACTTAGTCAATCAGGCTGTTTAAGGTATGAGCAGGGAGGGCAAACTATTTCGTGGCAACTAGTGCAATCAGATACTAATTTTAGTGGCTATAAAAGACTGAATGCTGTGCCGGAGTTGATTGCTAATGGAATGCATTGCTACCAGTGGCATGTATTTGAGCAAATTGCGGCAAGCCTTAAAGGCGAAGCACACACATTATGCACAGGCCGTCAAGCGTTGACTACACTTGAATCTATGCACGAAATTATTGAAGAAGGACAAATATGAGCGAAAAAAAACTAGCAATCTTTGGCGGGCCAAAAACTATCAATTATTCTTTCAAACCTTACAACCCTATTGGCAAAGAAGAACTAGAAGCGGCGACGGGTGTTGTGAAAAGTGGTGTTCTTTCAAAATTCATAGGTTGCTGGGATGCAGATTTTTTTGGCGGCCCCAAGGTGCAAGAGTTTGAGCGGCAGTGCGAATCTTACTTTGGAGTCAAGCATGCGATTACTGTCAACTCTTGGACTTCGGGGCTAATTGCTGCTATTGGTGCAATTGGCATTGAACCTGGTGATGAGGTAATTGTTTCCCCCTGGACTATGTGTGCCAGTGCTACAGCGATTCTGCATTGGAATGCTATCCCTGTTTTTGCAGACATTGAATCAGACACCTTTTGCCTTGACCCAGTATCAGTTGAGGCGAATATTACACCTTACACAAAAGCCATTATGGCAGTCGACATTTTCGGTCATTCAGCCGAAATAGAAGCGCTCATGACTATTGCACTTAAGTATAACCTTAAGGTAATCACTGACACTGCGCAGGCACCTGGTGCAATGTATAAAGGTAAATATGCAGGAACCTTATCAAATGTAGGTGGGTACAGTCTTAATTATCACAAACATATTCATACGGGCGAAGGAGGTATTTTGGTAACAGATGATGATGCTATAGCTGAAAAGCTTCAGCTTATTCGCAACCATGCAGAAGCTGTGGTGAGTGGAAAAGACTTTAGTAATCTGAGTAATATGTTGGGTTATAACTTCCGTTTAGGTGAGATTGAATGCGCAATAGGAATTGAACAATTAAAAAAATTAAAAAAATTTGTTGCTAGCCGACAACGTGCAGCTGAAAGATTGACTGAAGGTCTTATAGGTTTAGATGGTTTGCGGACACCTATTATTAAACCGGATTGCACTCATGCATATTATGTATACCCTATTCTATTGGATATTGAGGAATTGGCTGTGGAGCGTGAGTTACTTATAAAAGCGTTAAATGCAGAGGGAGTTTTTGGCCTTTCAGCAGGCTACCAAAACGTTCACTTATTACCGATGTATCAGAAAAAAATAGCATACGGGTCACGTGGATTTCCTTGGTCATCTGAAATATGTCGTCGTGAGGTGAGTTATCAGAAAGGCATATGCCCTGTTGCCGAGCGATTGCATGATGAAACCTTCATGGGATTTTCAATGTGCCAGCATGATTTGTCTGATGGTGATGTAGATCTAATCATCAGAGCATTTCAAAAAGTCTGGTTAAATTTAGACAAGCTGCGCAAGAGCTAAATCGACGATATTAACGATAAAAAATCTAAATAAATGGATTATAATTTAGTCGTAACTAATGACGATAATGAATGGAATGCATTAGTAGCAAGCTCGCCACAGGGTAATATTTTTTCAGATACTAGATATTTAAATGCTCTTAATAATAAGTATACCTGCTATTTGGTGAAGGCAAAACATGGTGAAACGTTAGCAGGAGTAGTTATAATCGAAAATGGTTCCGCCATGCACGACGCTCCATTTCCGTACACACCATATAATGGAATATTATTTGGTGAATCAGTATCTAAATTGCAAAATCACAAGCGTGTGACTAGCGAGTTTCGAATTACTGAGTTTTTGATTAGGCTGCTATATAACAAATATGGAAATTTTAGCATGGCATTGTCTCCTGCATTTAATGATTTGAGGCCGTTTATTTGGCATAATTATAATGAGAAAAGCAGCTCACGTTTTACAATAAAGTATTGCTATACCTCGATTCTGGAATTAAAAAATTTTCAATTAGAGTCCTATTTGAAAAATATTCGTGCAGTTAGAAGGCAAGAATATAAAAAAGCAGATGTTAATATAAAAAATACATCTGATTCGGCATTGTTCTTGGAGTTATATGTTGAAACTTTTAAAAGGCAAGGGCACGAAATAACTACGCAGCAAATTGAATTGCTAGATAGGATAATTAAAGGAGCATTAGAAAATAATTTTGGAGTCATGAAGATAGCCACTACTATTCAGGGAGTCGCATCAATGTCATTATTCGTGTACGACACGCGTAATGCATTCTACTTGTTAGGTGCAAACAATCCAAAACTCCGCAATACAGGCGCATCTACTGCGTTGATGATTGATAATATATGTTCCATGGCAGAATTGAATTTGTCTGCGCTAGACTTTGTTGGAGTGAACTCACCAAATCGAGGAGATTTTAAGTTGAGCTTTAATTCAATTCTGGTTCCATATCATCAAGTACAACTTAACTAAATTGAATTTAACGTAATTGAGAAACAGGTTTATGATGGTTAAATTTTGAAATTATGAATCAGAAAGACCCGTAATTCATAGGTTGAATAAACGATTAATAGTAAACATAAAAATGAAATCAACAATAAAAAAAATAATTAATAGATTATCGATAAATAAAAACCATATTTACACAATCAAACATAATATTAAAATTTGGAGCAGCTGGAAGCGAAAATCTTCCACACATGAAATATTATGCGATTTTACAAGCATAAGTGAAGCAACAATATCATTTAGTTATTTTTCAAATGTGCTTGCCAAAAGGTTCAATGCAAGGATTATTCCATTCGTTGAAACATATCGCTCTTGGCACTTGTCAATTTGGATGGTATATAAATCTTTCAATGCGACTGGAATGATTTATTGTTTGCAATTAAACCGCAGACAAAGAGAAAAGTGCAACGTAATGTATTTAAGTGCAAAGGAAAAAATTAGCACGAAGCGTGATGCATTAGAACTGAGAGTAAATGGAGTATGGATAGGTATTGATATTTATGAAAGTTATTTGCGAACTTATTCTAAACCAACGATTGATTTACATGATCCACTGTTTTGGAAAATATTTAAAGATGGAATAGCCATACTAATATATTGGCAAGATTATTTTAAAAGTCATAAAGTAGCGGCAGTAATAGTAAGCCACGATTGTTATATAAGTATGAATATAGTATGTAAAATTGCTTATAGTAAAGAAGTACCAGTCTATTCACCTACTATGAGAGGTTTTTACAGACTAGATTCTGAATTTATGACCCATAAATATTTTTCAGATTATCATAAAATTTTTAATAACCTTGAATTAATGGAACGTTTTAAAGGGATTGAATGGGCTAAGGAACGGTTGAAACGTAAATTTGCTGGGGAAATCGGGGTAGATATGTCATATTCCACCCAAACAGGTTATAAAAAAATAGCAAATAATGAAAAAAAAGTTTTACGCAAAAGCGATAAGATTAAAATCTTAATCGCAAGTCATTGTTTCTTTGATAATCCCCATGCATTTGGTGAGTTCATGTTTACAGATTTCCATGAGTGGTTGCATTTCCTTGGAAAAATCTCAAATGAAACAGATTACGACTGGTATTTAAAGTCACACCCAGATCCACTACCTGGAACATTTGAGGTATTGAATGAAATTACTAGTGAATATCCTAATATAACAATAATTCCACATGATACTTCACATTATACGTTGATCAATGAAGGTATCAATTTTGTACTTACTGCTCATGGAACAATAGGACATGAATATCCGTATTTTGGAATCCCAGTTATTAATGCTGCATATAACCCACATATCGCTTATAATTTTTGTATTCACGTGAATAGAATTGAAAACTATAAAGAGATATTGTTAAATTTAAAAAAAATCAAGCATGTAATCCAAAAAGAAGAAATATTTGAGTTTTATTTCATGCATTATAAATATAGAGTTCCTGATGACCTCATGTTACCATCGTATTCTGAGTTTATAAAACATTTTCCTGCAGAAGTTCGTATTAGCTTTGCGGGTGCAAAGTATTTTATAGATAATTTAACAAAATCTAGTCATGAGACTATAGTAGCAAAAATCGAAAAGTACCTTGATTCTGGTAAGAGTTGGTATTTTAGCAACGGGCCAATATAGATTTCTAAAAGTAACAAAGAATTCTTATGTTTAATACACCTATATTGCTTATTATATTTAATAGACCTGAGACTACTCGGCAGGTGTTTGAAAGGTTACGCGATATAAAGCCAAAACGTTTATACGTTGTGGCCGATGGTCCAAGATCAAATGTTAAGACCGATATAAAGTTTTGTCATGAGGCGCGCGAAATTATAGGAAGTATAGATTGGGAGTGTGAGCTTAAAACTAATTTTAATGATGTGAATCTTGGTTTAAAAACAACTATTAGTAAAGGTATATCTTGGTTTTTTGAATCGGTTGAAAGAGGTATTATTCTTGAAGATGATTGCGTCCCAAATGATTCATTTTTTGAATTTTGTGAGAAGCTTCTCGAGAAATATAATAATGATAGAAGAGTCATGTCTATAAGTGGTAATAATTTTATCGAAAATTACAAAAATGAGGAGAGTTACTATTTTTCAAGAATACCATCAGTCTGGGGCTGGGCTACTTGGCGAAGAGCTTGGCAATTAATGGACCTTGAAATGCAGAAATTTGCTGCATTTAAAAAAAATAAAGAAATTGAAAATATATTTAATGATTCGTTAACTCAAAAATTTTGGGTATTTAAATTTGAGGATGAATTTAACGGAGGGAATAGTTGGGCATACCCGTGGGTATTTACTCATTTTATTAATAATGGACTATGCATAATTCCTAGAACAAATCTGGTTTCAAACATTGGGTTTGGTAGTGAAGCTACGCATGCAAAGCAAGTAGATAGTGTATTTTCTAATTTAAAGACTAATAATATTAAAATATTGGCACACCCTTTGTTCATAATTCCGCAGCTTAATGAGGATTATGCTAGGACTAAACTTATTACGATTGAGCAATTTACACATAGCATGAGGTTAAAGACGTGGCTTCGTGTTCTTGTGCCAAGCAAAATTCTCTTTTTAATTAAAGGTATTAGATATAATATTAAAAGAAAATTTTCCGATACAAGTATTAATTAAATGATGGGCGAGTTATGAAAAAAATCTTGATAACAGGTGGAGCTGGTTTCCTTGGTTCGCATCTTTGTGATCGTCTAATTAATGATAAAAACCATGTTATCTGTATTGATAATTTTTATACTGGAAGCAAGGATAACATATCAAATTTATTAAATAATCCATTATTTGAAATGTTTAACCATGATGTAATAAAACCCTTATATGTTAATGCAGACGAAATATATAATTTAGCTTGTCCTGCGTCACCTATACATTATCAGCGTGATCCTGTAATGACGATGAAAACCTGCGTTCAAGGTGCGATAAATATGCTTGATTTATCAAAAAGGCTGGAGGCTAAAATTCTTCAAGCATCAACTTCGGAAGTATATGGGGATCCTGAGGTTCATCCGCAAGATGAAAAATATTGGGGGCATGTGAACCCTGTTGGTGTCAGGAGTTGCTATGACGAGGGGAAACGATGCGCTGAGACATTGTTTTTTGATTATAAGCGGCAGTATGGAGTTAATATTAAAGTTGCCCGTATTTTTAATACTTATGGACCGAGAATGAGTCTCAACGATGGTAGAGTTGTTAGTAATTTTATTGTCCAAGCATTAAGAGGAGAGGATATAACGATATATGGGAACGGTCAGCAAACAAGAAGTTTCTGTTATGTTGATGATTTAATTGAAGGGTTTGTGCTACTAATGGGGTCATCAAATGATGTGAACGGTCCGATTAATTTAGGTAGTACAAGTGAATGTACTATGTTGGAATTGTCTGAAAAAATATTAACTTTAACTAACTCAAGATCGAAGCTTATTTTTAAACGACTTCCAGATGATGATCCAAGACAAAGAAAGCCAATTCTGAATCTTGCTAAAGAGAAGTTAGGTTGGCAGCCGAATGTTAAGCTTGAGGATGGCTTAAAAGAAACAATCAATTATTTTAGAAAGAAATTACATGACTAATAAAAGTTATGTTACGGCTTTGTACAAGCTGATGAAAGAAATTTTATATCCTCTCAGATTTTTAAAAAAGGCAATTATATATATTGACGCGTGTATAAACAAAGGTAGGTTAATTGCTGCTTGGAACCGAATAACTGATTTAGTATTTTTTTTGAGTATTGGACGTGAACAAAGTGGAAAAATATTAATACATTATCAAAAAGACTATAAAAATGAATTGGCTGCACTATGTGATCGATATGGTTCAGATAAAGGTTCAAATACAAATGAAAATCATTGTTATCCTTGGCCAGCTCACTCTTATACCGATGTTTATACTTGGTTGTTTAAATCAAAGAGAGATTCAATTCAGGCTGTATTTGAATGTGGATTAGGCACGACTAACAAAAATATATCTGCAAACATGGGCGAAAAAGGAGCTCCAGGAGCTAGTCTTAGAGTATGGAGGGATTATTTTCAGAATGCGGAAATTTTTGGCGCTGATATTGATAGAAATACTTTATTTACAGATACGCGAATCAAGACAACCTGGATGGATCAAACAGATCCTATATCAATAAATAATGCCTTAAGATCTTTCGGGGAGATATATTTTGATTTGATAATTGATGATGGTTTGCACACATTCGAAGCTGGTGTATCATTGTTTGAGTCTGCTATTGGTAGATTAAATTTGAATGGAACTTATATCATTGAGGATGTTTATAAGACAGATGTTCTGCGATTCAAAAAATATTTTGAAGGTAAACAATTTAAAGTTGCATATGTATTCTCATCCCGAATGGGTGATAACTTTGGTGATCATAGTCTAATTATAATCTGCAAGGGTACTTTACAAGAGGATAATAAATGAATCAAGTACTCGTTACCGGAGGGGCTGGATATATAGGTTCACACACGTGCAAAATACTTCTTGAGCATGGCTGGAATCCGGTGACAATTGATAATCTATCAACATCAATCGATGATTCAGCAGTAAAATATGGTACATTTTATCAGTTTAATATTAATGAGGTTTCCAGAGTTGAGAAAGTGCTGATTGAGCATGATATTAAAACTGTTTTACATTTTGCTGGAAGTGCATATGTTGGTGAATCAATTATAAATCCTTCAAAATATTATAATAATAATTTCATTACGACATATCATTTACTCGAGGCAATGCGTCGAGCAAATGTAAAAAAAATAATATTTTCAAGCTCTTGTGCAACATATGGAATATCTGATAATGGCTACTTTAGCGAAAAAAATATACAGTTACCAATTAATCCATATGGACGCTCTAAATTATATGCAGAAAATCTAATCAATGACTATTGCCGTGCATATGACTTCTCGGCAACTTGCTTGCGTTATTTTAATGCGGCAGGTGCTGATCCATCGGGAGAGCTTGGCGAGAGGCATGAACCAGAAACTCATCTAATTCCACTTACTATTTTTGCTGCATTAAAGATCATAAAAAATTTGCAGGTTTATGGAGTAGATTATTCAACTCCAGATGGTACATGTATCCGTGACTATACCCATGTGTCTGATTTGGCGCGAGCACACGTTCTTGCTATTAATTTCCTTGATGATAACAAAGGGTTCTCTGCGTTTAATCTGGGTACTGGTCAAGGTGCGTCTGTATTTGAGATAATTTCGGGAGTTGAGAAAATTATTGGAAAATCAATCCCGTATAACATATCACCTAGAAGAGCTGGGGATCCTCCTGTATTGGTTGCAGATATTGAGTTGGCAAACAAGGTTCTTGGCTGGTATCCTGAATATGGTTCAATCAATGAAATTATTGAAACTGCTGTAAAATACTTTTCAATCTCTAAATTAAAGGGCGACTTCAATACGAAGTGCAACTTTTGAATAAGTGAAGGTGATAGATATTTAATGATTTTTTATCCACGACATTCCAAATTGCACGTTAAAATACATACACATCCAGATAATGGGCCCGAACTAACCGCCTAGGCCTTTGCAGAATAGGCTGAGTCCAAGGGGGGGATGCACAACTGTGCATCAAGCCAAACAAGCCAAATCGAAATGCGTTTGTGGAGCGATTCAATAGAATCATAAGGGATTAGGTGTTGGATGACAAATTGTTCAATACCTTCTCAAAGGCATCAACATGCTACTGGTGCTTTGGGGGTAGATTACAACGAGTTAAGACCCGATGACTCCCTTGGTAAGATGACTTTTATGGAGTTAAGGCCAAAGAGATTTAAATTCGGAATTTCTAGCATCAATTTGTCTACATAATGGGTGAGATTACGAAAGAATTCGATGAATTCATAGCGGATGAGGAAATAAGAATGATTGAAAACTGGATGAATAATCGATCCCGTAAAAGATTAGAATTTAGTTCGTTTGCAGTAGCGTTCCATTAATTCCTAAGCCGTGGCTGCATTTCGTAATTAAAACCATCAAGAAATACTAAATGAAAATTTGTTATTTTACAATTGTTACTAGAAACTACGTTCCGTACGCCGATGCACTATATAAGTCTCTTGAAATCCATGAAAGTTACTTTGATTTTTACTGTTTTATAGTTGATGGGGTGCATGGTGAAGATGATGATCTTATTAAGAATTCTGATTTTAATATATTATTCCCGTCTGATATTCAAATAAATAACTATGAAAATCTTTCAATATATTACGATGCCTTCGAGTTATGCAATGCAATGAAGGCTTTCATTATGCGTTACATTCTATTTGAATATAATTATGATGTAGGTATTTATTTAGATTCAGATATGCTTGTTTTCGGATCTTTGCATCCAGTTGTAGACAGAATGGGTGATTCAAGTTTTGGTTTTTCACCTCATTACTTATCGCCTTTGCCTGTAGATGGTGAGCTTCCGAATGAATTAACTTTTATGCAATCTGGTATATATAATGGTGGTTTTTGGATTTTCAAAAGAACTGATCCGGCATTCAATATCTTAGGGTGGCTATGCGATAATTGTCAAAAATATGCTTTTAATGATCAAGAGAATGGTATGTTTGTTGATCAAAAGCTTATTTCATCTGCAATTTGCATTTTTAATAAATATTTTTACAACATAAATGATGTAGGGTGCAACGTAGCGTACTGGAATCTGCATGAAAGATTTATAACGTTTGATAAAGGTTTTTACATCATAAATGGAAGCCAAAAATTACTATTATTTCATTTTAGCGGCTATAATATTAACAATATTTTGCTGTCAAAGCATACTACTAGGCGGCCTCTATGCATTGATACCTCAGAAGTATTATTGAGTATTTTTAATATTTATTCGGATTTGGTATTAAATAGTAAATTATATTTTTTTTGCAACAAGCCTTACCGATTCAATTTTGCTGGAAATGTAAAGCTCGATAAGATTTCAAGAAAAATATATTTCTGTAAAGGAAATTTCGATAATTTAATCATCAAAAAAATTTTATATTATGTGGCAATATTAATGAATCGAATCTCACGTAAGATTCTAAATTTAATATATGCCTAATGATCATTCATTCAATCGTTAATTATGATGTCATTTCTAAAAACCTTTATAAAAAAAGTGATCTCTTTACTAAGCGGTTTAATAAATTTGAGTGGGTACAAGTTTCAAATCAGTAAAGTAGATGCTATTGGAATACCGATTGAAAATCAGGAGATTTATAACGCGGTAAAAAATTATACGATGACTAGCCCTGAGAGAGTTAGTGCACTCATTGATTCTGTACGTTATGTTATAAAGAATAATATTGAAGGAGCATTTGTGGAATGTGGAGTGTGGAAAGGAGGCTCAGCAATGACTGTAGCGCTAACTTTGAAATCTCTTGGAATTGTAGATCGTGACATTTACCTATTCGATACATTTGAAGGTATGCCAGAGCCAGGACAGTCAGATATTTCTATCGGGGGTGACAAGGCGACGGATACATTTAATAGGCTTAGATTGAATGACGATTCTTCTGCATGGTGCTTTTCGCCCATTAATGAAGTAATTGAAAATATGAACATAACTGGCTACCCTGCTGAACGTATAAAATTAATTAAAGGTAAAGTTGAGGAAACAGTTCCAGCCAATATGCCATCTATTATATCCTTGCTAAGGTTGGATACTGATTGGTATGATTCTACTAAGCATGAATTAATTAATATGTATCCAGTATTGACTAAGAATGGTGTTCTCATTATTGACGACTATGGTTTTTGGCAAGGGGCAAAGAAGGCAGTTGATGAATATATAGAGAGTAACTCTTTAAGTTTGTATCTACACAGAGTTGATGATACTGGAAGAGTGGCGATTAAAACCTAGTAGAATTCATATAAAATTTTTATTCATATTTAAAATAATATTCGAAGAAGACATAATGATGCTAAATCGTCAAACTAATCGATATTATCCAAAGCCATCAGACTTTTATTTCGAAGTTAATAATGGAATTAGCATAGAGCTTGATTCTTTACGAAATTTATTTATAGATCGAAAAATAGTCGATATTGGTTCAGGCGAAATACCATTTGAAGATTTTTATATTGGTCTCAATGTTGTAACTTGTGATATACAACAAAATAAACAAAATTCGATTAATTATCTGATTAATGATAACGGTAAACTTCCTTTCAAAAATGAAGAATATGATATTATTTTTCTATTTGATGTTCTTGAACACATTAAGGATGATGCAAATTTTATAAATGAATGCTATCGAATTCTAAAGCCTGGTGGAATTATTGTTGCCAGTATTCCTTTCATGTATAGATTTCATGAGCAACCTTATGATTATAGGCGATACACTCCATCTGGTATTAAATATTTATTTGAAGAAGTTGGTAACTTTGTTATAAAAAAAATAAAACCACTTGGTTCGCCTTTGTACGTATTAGAATATCTTATTTCAGAAAGTGAATTAAAACTAAAAGGTTGGCGTAAATTCATATATCGCTTTATTTGTAGTTTTGCGAAACTATTTGCAGATTCTAAAGAGATCTCATTTAGTTGTCCATTTAGTTACTTTATTGTGGCATCGAAAATTTAGAACAATATAAATATCTATGAAAATTATATTTGATCAGAATATTTTTTGTATTCAACAATACGGAGGTATTTCGCGCTATGTATATGAGTTAGCACAAGGCTTGACTACCATATGTAAACAAAATGTTTTGATTATCGCTCCATTTTATATTAATCAATATTTGAAAAACTCATTAAGGCAGTTCTATGTTCTGGGATTGCCATTTAAAAAGATAGTTGGCGCAGGACGTATACTTGCTATTATTAACTTTATAATAGCATTTCCTATTATAAGACTTATGCGACCGGATATAGTTCACGAAACCTATTACGCAGCACGTCGCATTGCACCTATTAATTCAAAAGTTATTCTGACTGTTTATGATATGATCGATGAAATATTTAGTGATCATACAAAAATAAAAAATACTAAAATTATAAGAGATAAAGCCTTGGCTGTAGCGCGAGCAGATCATATTATTTGTATTTCAGAGCAAACTCGTAAAGATCTTATTGAAATATTAGGCGTTGATCAGAGTAAGACATCTGTAGTATATCTAGGCTTTAAACATTTGCAAATTAATAATATACATTTTCCATTCGTTGCGCCAATGCGTCCATATTTTCTCTATGTTGGAGATCGTGGAGGCTATAAAAATTTTAAAAGATTAGTTGAGGCATATGCAAGTTCAAAAAAGTTAAAAAGTTTTGTTATTATTTGTTTTGGAGGAGGAGAATTTACAGCTGAAGAAAAAAAATTATTTGATTTAACTGGTCTTTCTGTTGATTTAGTGCAGCAAGTTTCAGGTGGTGATCATTTGCTAGCAAGTTATTATAAAAACGCATTTGCATTTATATACCCTTCACTTTATGAAGGATTTGGAATTCCTCCCTTAGAGGCAATGAGTTTTGAATGTCCTGTAGTATGCAGTAACGTATCCTCAATACCTGAGGTAGTTGGTGATGCTGGACTTATGTTTGATCCTTATGACAGCAACGCAATTAGATTAGCTATCGAACAAATTGTTGATGATTGCACTTTTCGTGACATTCTAATTTCTCGAGGAAAAGAGCGTATTAAACATTTTTCATGGGAAAGATGTTCACAGGAAACCCTAAAAGTCTATAAGAAAGTATTGGGATGAAAGCATTGATATGTGGCATCCGCGGACAAGACGGAGCGTATCTTGCAAAATTTTTGCTAGAAAAAGGTTATGAAGTAATCGGTACTTCTCGTGATTCAACTCTAGGTTCTTTTGACAATCTTATTGATATGGGTATTTATAAACATGTAAAGACCGTTTCAATGGCTGTCAATGACTTTCGCAATGTGCTATATACTCTTAAACATTATTCTCCTGATGAGGTTTATAATCTGTCAGGCCAAACTTCAGTTGCTTTATCATTTGAGCAGCCGCTTGAAACTATGGAAAGTATCAGTGGAGCAACTCTCAATCTGCTTGAGTCTATACGCCTGATTGACAATTCAGTAAAATTTTATAATGCAGGGTCTAGCGAATGTTTTGGCGATACAGGAAATATTGCTGCTAATGAAATGACACCGTTCAAACCCAGGAGTCCTTACGGAATTGCAAAAGCCTCGGCACATTGGTTGGTTAATAATTACAGAGAGTCATACGGATTATTTGCTTGCAGTGGTATATTATTCAATCACGAATCTATTTTTAGACCTGATCGCTTCGTTACTCAAAAAATTGTTAAAACCGCAGCCAGAATTTCAAAAGGTAGTAAAGAAGTATTGAGGTTGGGAAATATAAGTATTGAGCGAGATTGGGGTTGGGCACCAGATTATGTAGATGCTATGTGGCGAATGCTAAATAATAACATACCACAGGATTATGTGATTGCTACAGGGCGAACTGTATCACTAAAGTATTTTGTAGATAGAGTATTTAGTTATTTTGGTATGGATTGGACTAGCTATGTCTCTGTCGATAATACTTTAATCAGACCTGCTGATATTTTGGTCGGCCGTGCTGATCCTTCAAAAGCAAGAGATCTTTTAAGGTGGTCTCACACAGTTGATGTTGATGGAGTTATTTCACATATGTGTGAGGCTGCTATTAATAAGATTAATTTGAATAATGTCTAAAAGCAAATTAATAATATCAATAGGTTTTTATTTAATATCTATCTTCCCCTCGTTTCTGAGTATGCTCTTAGGTGGGGACTCGATTCGCGCAGGATTAATATTATCAGTAGTTTCTTTCTTAATTTTGGCTGCACCATACGGAATCAGATATTTCATAAAAAATCAAATTATTTTACTCAATGCATTTATATTTGCCGTTATTTTGTTATTGTACGGTTTTTCTAAAATAATTTACAATGGTGGTGATGATGTACGATTCTTATTGAGTCTAATACTGCTATTATTAATGTCAATTGCCTCCCTGTTTTTCGTTGCTACATTTCAAAAATTTGACGATAAAATTTTCCATAAACTTGTCTTCTTTGGATTTTATTTTTTGTTGTTCTTGGGGTACTTGGTCCTAGCATTAATGGTCCTTTTAAGACGTGAGCCTAAAAATATGTTTATTTTCACGGAGCCATCACACTATGCCATTGTCTTTATGCCATTTCTTTTCTATGTTGTATTTAAAAGTGGTAGATTGGCTTCAACATTTTATATATTTCTATCGCTTGCATTGGCTCTACAAATTAAAAGTTTAACACTACTTGTCGGCACTATAATTGTCATTATTATTACCAATGGGAAAAAATTATGGTCTATTCTTTCAATAACACTATTTTTAGTTGTTATGCAATTGACTTTTGGGTTGAATTATTTTTCTGAAAGGTTAAATTTCACCACCGACAATAATAACTTATCGACTTTAGTATTTATTTCGGGTTGGGAACGTGCTTATTTATCAATAATTGATACATATGGCTTGGGGTTGGGTTTCCAGCAGTTAGGTATCGTTGGTCCGGAAGGACAAGTGATGGGCACTATAAAATTTATTTTAGATGGTGTAGCTTTGAATATTAATGATGGTGGTAGTTTAGGGAGCAAAATAATTGCTGAAACTGGCTTATTTGGGTTTTTGTTATTGTTATTATATCTGAATTTTCTTGTTATAGTGGTAAATCGGCTCGTTTATCGTAAGATTCTAGGGCCTAAGAATGTCTTTTTCCATGGGGTATATTTAATCTTTTCAATCGAGTTATTCGTAAGAGGTATGGGTTATTTTTCATTAACTTCGTTCTTATTTATTTGCTCGATTTATTGGATTTATCGAATGAAAAATGAGTATAATAAAATTCATTATACTATTTAAGTGGCTTTCCTTGTAACGATCCGCATTTTTACTTTCACTAACGCTATCTGGAGTAAGTTCCCTTGAATAATTATCCATTGGTCTCAGTCATTACGAGTGTACTTAATGCCGGAAGAGATTTGGAAGATACTTTTAAAAGTATGCCTAACTGGGGCTACAATAATATTGAATATATTGTTATAGATGGTGCATCATCGGATTCGACGCGTGATGTCTTATTTGACTACAGGTCATGTATATCCAAAATTGTTTCTGAATCGGATACTGGAATTTATGATGCATGGAATAAAGGGTTGAAGTTGGCGACAGGGGATTACATCGCATTTTTGGGAGCGGGTGATTACTATTTAAATTCAGGACTTTCTAAATTGGTTTCTCGAGCATTAATAAATTCAGAGGCTGATTTTATTTCCTCTAGGATTGCGGTATACCATGATTCTGGTGAAATTATTATTGAAGGAGCTCCGTGGAAATGGAGTAATTTTCGACGCTATATGAATGTTGACCATCCTGGCGCCCTTCATTCAAGGCGACTATTTGATTTATACGGCATCTTTGATGAATCATTTAAAATTGCCGGAGATTATGAGTTTTTGTTGCGTGCTGGTGAGAAATTGAATGCTGATTTCATAAGTGATGTTACACTGAAAATGCGTGCTGGTGGCGTTAGCCAAGTCGGTGTAGCGGTCTTTAAAGAGGTTGAGAGGGCAAAAATAAAGAATGGATCAGTTCCAATGTGGCTTGCTAGAATTGATCGTTACTATTCTGAGGCCAAGAAAATTATTAAGGATATTACTCCGATTAAATATTAATTTGTTAAATTTTTAATGAATTTCATCAGAATCCACGTATAAAAAGCCTCCAAAGAAGGAGATAAAATTATGTATTCGGTATTTCAAGCATGGAAAGAAGACTGGCGCGCAAATAAGGGGGATGTTAAGGCGAGATTTGTGTTGACTTTTTTTAGAATATCAAATTATTTTGGTTTGCGAAGATCATCTGCTCCACTGATTTGGTTTTTTGGTATGCCCGTAATTATTCTTTATAAAATAATTATCGATTATGTTATGTGTATTGAAATTCCTCCTGCAACTCGGATTGGCGGAGGGCTTATCTTGCATCATGGACAGGGCTTAGTTGTTCATTATAATGCAATTATTGGTAGGAATTGCATCCTTAGGCATTGCACTACAATAGGTTGTATTTTGAAGAGTGACGGCGCTGAAACTCCACCCCCTGTAATTGGTGATTATGTTGAAATTGGTTCAAATGCAGTGATTTTGGGTAATATTACAATAGGAAATCATTCTAAAATTGGTGCTGGTGCAATAGTTGTTAAAAATGTCCCAGCTGGGGTTGTTGTAGTTTGTGAGCAATCTAAAATTATTTCCTAAAGTTTTTAGATCACTATCGATTAGATTTTCTGAATGAGAAAAAAACCAAAAATATTAGTTTTTCTTCCTTATTATTTGCCAGGTTACAAATCGGGGGGGATACTTAGAACAGTCGTTAATACTGTGCATACATTAGGTGTTCATTTCGATTTTTTTATTGTAACTAAGGATCGTGATTTAGGGGATGTCAATTCTTATCCAGAAGTGAAGGCTGATTCTTGGAATAATATTGACGGTGCGATGGTCTATTATCTTTCACCTAAGAATTGTAATATTAAGTATATATATGAATTAGTTCGTCAAACTCCTCACGACATCATACATCTCAATAGCTTTTTTGATAATATTTTTACATTAAAATTCTTGTTATTGCGAAGACTTGGTTTGTTAAGAAATGAATCTATTATTCTATCACCTAGAGGTGAGTTGGTTGAGGGGTGTATCAAAATTAAATACCTTAAAAAGTTTTTATTCATAACAATTTCTAAACTTTTCGGACTGTATGAAAATATTACCTGGCATGCCTCGAGCGAGCATGAGGCACTAGGTTTCAAAAAGGTAATGAGAGTGAATAGTACTGATATAAGAATTGCACTAGATTTGCCAAGTAGACTAGACTTGCCTGAAACTAATATTACTTTATTTTCAGATTCCCATCTTAGAGTAATTTTTATATCTCGACTCACTAGAGAGAAAAATTTAGACTTTGCTTTACATATCTTTAGAAATGTTAAGGCTAATATTATTTTTGATATTTATGGACCTTGTGAAGATGTTGCATACTGGAATGAATGTCTTGAATTAATCAATCAATTGCCTTCAAATATTATTACTAATTATCGTGGTGCAGTTTCTCCGGATGTGGTACTTAAAATAGTGGATAGCTATGACCTATTCTTTTTTCCAAGTAGAGGTGAAAATTATGGGCATGTCATTGCTGAATCATTGTCAGTAGGTACAAAAGTGCTTACAAGCAAGAATACTCCTTGGTTAAATTTGGCGAGAGACGGATTGGGTTGGGATGTAGATCTTGAAGATTCCAGTGTATTCAGTAGAATAATCGAAGATTTCGCTGCTGAGCCCATGTCTGTACGGCTCGATAAGAGAGTTTTAGTTCGTGAGGCTGCAAGCAAACGTATACTTGATTTAAAAGTCATTGATGATAATAGAATTCTTTTTGAGTCCATACTATAATGTATTCAAAGCATAAAGTGATTTTATCGCCCTATAGGGTTTGTGTTAATTGCATAATGGACACATCTGATTCAAGCATTTGGTTTGATAGCCGCGGTTGGTGTGCTTATTGCAATAATTTTCACCGCAACATCCGCCCTAATTGGCATACTGATCAGCATGGTGAATTCCATTTACTAAGAACCGTTGAACAAATAAAAGATCGTTCAAAAAAAAATGATTACGACTGTATTATTGGACTTAGTGGTGGCCTTGATAGCTCATATTTAACTTATATCGCAAAGGAAAAGTTAGGGCTTCGCCCACTATTGCTTCATGTAGATGCAGGTTGGAACACGGACCAAGCAGTAGGGAACATTGAAAAACTAGTAGATGGACTAAAGCTTGATTTATACACAGAGGTAATTAATTGGGAGGAGATTAAGGATCTTCAGGTTGCTTTATTCAAATCGCAAATTCCTCATCAAGATATTGCACAAGATACGGCTTTCTTTTCAGTTCTATATAGATTTGCCCGAGAAAATAATATCAAGTATGTTTTGACAGGGGGTAACTACTCTACAGAATGCTGCCGTGAGCCTGAGGAATGGGGGGCTTACCCTGGAATTGATAGGACTTTAATATTGGATATTCATAAAAAATATGGATCGATTCCTTTATCAACGTTTCCAATAATAGATGTGTTTACTTCGAAGATTTTCTATAAGTATTTCTTGGGTATGCAGGTTTTTAAGCCACTTGATCTTATTCCTTATATTAAAAAAGATGCCGAGTCCTTTTTGGAGACACGTTTTGGCTGGAAGAAATTTCAGCATAAACATCATGAATCAAGATTCACACGTTTTTTTGAAGATTATTGGTTGCCTCGCAAGTTTGGTTTTGACAGGCGTCGTGCACATTTTTCTAGCCTGATACTTACCGGTCAAATGAGGCGAGAAGAAGCACTTGAGCGAATAACTAAACCTGAATTGGATGAACACTTCCTCGAGCGTGAATTCGAATATGTGGCCCATAAACTTGATTTGACGGTCGAAGAGTTCAGGGAGATCTTTAATGCTCCGAACAAATCCAGCTATGACTATAAAAGCAAGCGAAAACTGATTGACTTTGGTGCGCGCATGATGAGTTTGCTTGGGTTGGAAAGGCGGCTCTACAAGTGATAACCATCGTCGACTACGGTTTAGGCAATGTGCTGGCATTAGTAAATGTCTACAACCTATTGAATATTCCCGTGGCGGTAGCCAAGACCGCGGCTGATCTGGCCAATGCGACTCGTTTGATTCTGCCAGGGGTTGGTTCCTTCGACCACGCCATGGTGCAGCTCGATGCTTCGGGTATGCGAGAGCCCTTGGAAAGGTTGGTGATCGAGCAGCGCATGCCTGTGCTGGGCATCTGCGTGGGCATGCAAATGCTGGCCAAATGCAGCGACGAAGGTTGTCTGGGCGGCCTTGGCTGGATCGATGGAGCGGTGCGAAAATTCGATCTGAACCAGCTACCGCGTGGCACCAACCTCCCTCATATGGGGTGGAACGACGTACTGCCGTGTGCCGATGGTGGCCTATTCAAGGGGCTGGAAAAGGAAGCCCGTTTTTACTTTTTGCATTCCTACTATTTCGACTGTGCCCAAGAAACGAGTGTGCTAGCTCATACTCATTACGGCGCTGAATTCCATTCCGCTGTACGCCGCGATAACGTGTATGGAGTGCAATTTCATCCCGAGAAGAGCCACCATTTTGGTGTCCAGCTGCTCAATAATTTTGCGGAAGTGTAACGATGCTTCGTCCTAGGTTGATTCCCTGTCTTCTTATACGAAAAAAAGGTTTGGTTAAGACTATAAAGTTTGGCGACACTAAGTACGTTGGCGATCCGATCAACGCAGTTAAGATTTTTAACGAAAAGGAAGTTGACGAACTCATTGTGCTCGACATCGACGCTACAACTAACGGGACTGAGCCTGACTTCCCCTTGATCCAAAAGCTGGCGGCCGAGTGCCGTATGCCGTTGTGCTACGGAGGAGGCATCAAGACTGTCGCCCAGGCTAAGCGCATCATTGCGCTAGGTGTGGAGAAAGTCGCGATTAGCTCAGCTGCCCTGGCTGATCCGTCGCTGATAGCGGCCATAGCTGCTGAAATTGGCAGTCAAAGCGTGGTAGTGGTACTGGATGTTAAAAAGACACTGTTTGGCAAGTATGTGGTGTGTACCCATAATGGCAAGATAGCGTCGGGCCGCTCACCTGTCGATATGGCGCGCGAAGCCGAACGGATGGGAGCTGGCGAGGTGGTCATCAACTCGATTGAAATGGACGGTGTAATGAAGGGTTATGACTTGGACCTAGCGCGTACGGTTAGAGAGGCAATTGCCTTGCCGATGTCAGTGCTGGGTGGCGCTGGTTCGTTAGCCGATATCGTCAAGCTGATCAGTGCTTGCGGTGTTGTTGGCGCTGCGGCGGGAAGCTTATTTGTGTTCAAGGGGCAGTTGCGGGCTGTGTTGATCAGTTACCCCTCGCAATTGCAGAAGGAAGAGCTTATTGTTACGGCACTGAGTAATTCCGAACTGAAGTTGCACGGAAATTGAGGCAATGACTACAAACTCAAAAAAAAGTGTACTGGTTCTAGGCGTATCGGGCATGTTAGGTAATGCCGTGTTGCGCGTTTTCGCGAAAAGCGATGAATATTCGGTAATCGGTTCAGTCCGCTCGGGTGATGTGCTGCATTTGCTTCCATCCGAATTGCACAAGCAAGTAATTTGTGGAGTGGATGTGGAAAACACCGACAGCCTCATACGGTTGTTCACGCAATTACGTCCCGATGTCGTAATTAACTGCATAGGCTTAGTCAAGCAACTAGCCGAGGCGGAAGACCCGCTGGCCTCCATACCCATAAATGCGTTGTTGCCCCACCGACTGGCTCGGCTTTGTGAGGTGGCGGGTGCCCGTTTAATTCACATTGGTACTGATTGCGTGTTTTCAGGCACCAAGGGTATGTACCGAGAAAAAGACGAGGCAGATGCGCAAGACTTATATGGTCGGAGCAAGTGCTTGGGCGAAGTTGATTATCCACACGCAGTTACTCTGCGGACCTCAATTATTGGGCATGAGCTTAATGTTGCACATGGCTTGATTGGCTGGTTTTTGTCGCAGCATGGACCTGTAAAAGGCTTTACACGTGCCATATTTTCAGGGATGCCAACGGTGGAGTTGGCGCGAGTAATTCGTGACTTTGTAGTTCCAAGGCCTGGATTGCGAGGTGTCTATCATGTGTCTGCAGAGCCGATTAATAAGTTTGAGTTGTTAAAGCTGGTGGCAAAAGTCTACGGTAAAAAAATAGACATTGAACCAGATGATAAGTTGGTGATTGACAGATCACTTGACTCCAGCTATTTCCGCGAGCTCACAGGGTACCAGCCTCCTGAATGGCCTGAGTTGGTGCGTCTCATGCATGAGTTCGCTTGAATTAAATATTAAATTAAAGAAAGTCAGAGAAATGTTTAAAGATAGAGTGCTACTTATTACGGGCGGAACAGGCTCCTTTGGTAACGCAGTACTCAACAGGTTTCTTCAATCGGATTTTGCCGAAATTCGAATTTTCAGTCGCGACGAAAAAAAGCAAGAGGACATGCGCACAGCACTCAACAGTAGCAAAGTCAAGTTTTATATTGGTGATGTGCGCGAATATGACAGCATTTCCGATGCAATGCGCGGCGTGAACTATGTGTTTCACGCCGCCGCGCTAAAGCAAGTGCCGTCATGCGAGTTTTATCCCATGGAGGCCTTGCGTACTAATGTGTTGGGCGCTGAAAACGTGATGCGAGCCGCCATTGCCAACGAGGTGCAGCGTTGCGTGGTGCTCAGTACTGACAAAGCCGTGTATCCTATCAACGCCATGGGCATTAGCAAGGCGATGATGGAGAAGGTGATGGTGGCCAAGTCTCGCTTGTGTGACCCCCAAAAAACGGTGCTTTCGGCAACTCGATATGGCAATGTGATGGCCTCGCGCGGATCTGTGATCCCCTTGTTTCTGCAGCAATTGCAGCAGGGTAAGCAGTTGACTGTGACTGACCCAAATATGACCCGGTTTCTGATGTCGTTGGAGGAGACAGTGGACTTAGTGTTGTATGCGTTTGAACATGCTCAGCCCGGCGATATTTTTGTGCAAAAAGCACCTGCATCCACAGTAGGCGATTTGGCGCATGCCATGATGGAGCTTTTGGGTAATACTCAAGAGGTCAAGGTCATTGGAACCCGGCATGGTGAAAAGTTGTACGAGTCGTTGGTATCGCGTGAAGAAATGGCGCGTGTCGATGATTTGGGTGGTTACTACCGTATTCCCGCAGATTCGCGCGACCTGAACTACGACAAGTATTTTGTAGAGGGGCAAACCGAAATTTCCACTATTGACGACTACACCTCGCACAACACACATCGCCTAAATGTTGAACAGGTTAAGCAAGTGCTGATGGAGCTGGACATTATCCGAGAGGCCGTTAATGCTTAAATTGAAGGTGATGACGATTGTGGGCACCCGCCCAGAAATCATTCGGCTTTCAAGGGTCATCGGCAAGCTGGACCAACATTGCGAGCATGTGCTAGTGCATACGGGCCAAAACTACAATTACGAACTGAATGAGGTTTTCTTTAGCGACCTAGGTATTCGGAAGCCTGACGTGTTTTTGGAAGCAGCGGGCGTTACTGCCGCTGAAACTATTGGCCAGGTGATTATCGCGGCAGACCGGGCCATGCAGGTACATGCCCCTGAGGCGCTGCTAGTGCTTGGCGACACTAACAGTTGCCTGGCTGTTATACCGGCCAAGCGCCGCAAGATACCGATCTTTCACATGGAAGCCGGTAACCGTGGTTATGATTTTCGGGTACCTGAGGAAATTAACCGCCGGATTGTTGACCACACGGCTGACGTAAATATGCCCTACAGCACCATTGCGCGAGATTACTTGTTGCGTGAGGGGTTACCGCCCGATCTGGTGATCAAAACAGGAAGCCCGATGTGTGAGGTGTTGACACACTATCGACCACATATTGATGCATCAGACGTGCTGAGTCGGTTAGAGTTAGTCGAGAATGGCTATTTCGTGGCCAGCGCTCACCGCGAAGAAAACATTGAGTCGCCACATTCATTTGGCAAACTGGTAGCGGTGCTGAACTCCGTGGCTGAAGACTATGGCTTGCCAGTGATTGTGTCGACACATCCGCGTACGCAAAAACGAATTGAAGTCATCGGTGCGACATTTCATCCATTGGTGCGCTTGCTAAAGCCTCTTGGATTTCATGACTATGTGAAGTTGCAAATGGGGGCAAGGGTGGTGCTATCTGACAGTGGCACCATCAGCGAAGAGTCATCTATTTTGAACTTTCCAGCTCTGAACCTGCGCGAGGCCCATGAGCGGCCGGAGGGGATGGAAGAAGCTGCAGTGATGATGGTGGGGTTAGATGTGGACCGTGTGAGTCAGGGGCTAGCGATTTTGGCTACTCAGCAGCGCGGTGCCGTGCGCAGCCTTCGGCAAGTAGAGGACTACAGCGTGCCGAATGTTTCTGATAAAGTGCTGCGCATCATCCACAGTTACACCGATTATGTGAATCGGGTGGTTTGGAAAAAATATTGAGTCGACAGGCGCTTGAGAATCCTGATCGTTAGCCAATACTTCTGGCCTGAAAACTTTAAAGTCAATGACCTGACGCAGGAGTTGGTTCAGCGCGGGCATAACGTGACGGTATTGACTGGGATTCCCAATTATCCCGCTGGTAGTGTGTTTGATGTTTATCGGCAAAATCCCCAAGCATTTAAATGCTACTCCGGTGCCAAAGTGGTGCGCGCACCCATGTTGGTCAGAAGTAATGGTTCGGTTCGCTTGTTTCTGAATTACCTGAGCTTTGTGATTGGGGCCTGTCTTGCTGGCCCATGGCGGCTGCGGGGCCAGCCAGTTGATGTCATCTTTGTCTTTGAACCATCGCCCGTTACGGTCGGCCTGCCTGCGGTATTGCTTGGAAAAATCAAGCGTGCGCCAGTTGTTTTTTGGGCGTTGGACTTGTGGCCAGAAACACTGGATGCAATTGGTGTTGTACGTTCACCCAAGGTGTTGGGTTGGGTTGGGCACATGGTAAAGTTTATTTATAACCGATGTACTTTCGTTTTGGGGCAGTCGCGCGGTTTTTTGGGAAGCATCGCAAAGTACTGTTCAGACAATCAGAAAATTCGATATTTCCCCAGCTGGGCAGAAGATGTCTTTAGCCAAGCTGATTTGGTTCCGGCACCAGAAGTGACCTTGCAGCATGGTGTATTCAATGTGCTCTTCGCGGGAAACATCGGTGAGGCGCAAGACTTGCCCGCTGTGCTGGCTGCCGCCGAGTCATTAAAGAATAACACCTCAATTCGTTGGCTAATTGTTGGTGATGGGCGAAAGTCTGATTGGGTTAAAGCTGAAGTGCACCGCCGTGGTCTGCAAGAAAGTGTGTTGTTGTTAGGCAGATTTCCGTTGGAGCGCATGCCATCCTTTTATGCACATGCGAATGCACTGCTTGTGTCACTGAAGAAGGATCCGGTGTTCAGTTTGACTATCCCGAATAAGGTGCAGTCGTATCTGATGGCGGGCATTCCCTTGCTGGGCATGCTGGATGGGGAAGGTGCCGCTGTGATTCATGACTCGAAGGCGGGACTAACCTGCCAAGCAGGAGATAGTGCAGGTCTAGCCCGAGCGGTGCTGACTTTAGCCTCCATGTCCCAGGAGGAAAGAAAGCAACTTGGTTTGAATGGCCAGAGGTATGCGCATCGTGAATTTGGGCGAACACAGTTAATGGATCGCCTCGAAATGCTGTTGACTGAAGCCGTAATCATAAGCAAAGCCAAGGTTTGAAAGACAAGATCATGATTTTGGTGACAGGAGCTACTGGTTTTGTGGGCGGGGCGTTGGTCAGGCGTCTGGCCGCAGACAGCGCATTCAATGGTGTGGTGGCAGTGGTTCGCCGCAAGGCGGATTTATGGCCCGATGGTGTGATGCAAATTCCGGTAGGCGATCTGTTGCCCACTAAAGACTTGAGTGCAGCTTTTCAGGGTGTTGATGCCGTGGTGCATTGCGCGGCCCGAGTGCATGTGATGCAGGACGATGCATCGGACCCCTTTCAGGCCTACATTGAGGTGAATGTGAACGGCACGCTTAACCTGGCCCGACAGGCGGCCCGGGCAGGCGTGCGCCGGTTTGTATTTGTCAGCTCCATCAAGGTGAATGGCGAGGCCACCAAGCCAGGCCAACCTTTCTCTGCAGATGATGTGCCGTCGCCATTGGACCCATATGGTGTGTCCAAGTTGGAAGCCGAACGGGGCTTACGCAACATCGAACGGCAAACCGGCATGGAGGTGGTGATCGTGCGCCCGCCTTTGGTATACGGCCCAGGGGTAAAGGCCAACTTCGCCGCCATGATGCGCTGGTTGGCGCGCGGCATGCCTTTGCCTTTGGGCGCCATTCACAACGCCCGCAGCATGGTGGCACTCGACAACCTTGTGGACTTGCTAGTGACCTGTTTGATCCACCCCGCCGCTGCAGGGCAGACCTTTTTGGTGTCAGACGGGCAAGACGTGTCTACCACCGAACTGCTTCGCTGCACTGCCCAGGCCATGGGCAAGAAGGCGTTTCTGTTGCCGGTGCCTGCTTTTTTTTTGAAGTGGGGCGCTGCGTTGCTGGGAAAACGCGCAGTGGCCCAGCGCCTGTGCGGATCATTGCAGCTAGACATAACCAAAACCCGACGCCTGCTGGGCTGGAATCCACCATTGACGCTAGACCAAGGGTTGAAGAAAACTGTGGGGGGAGTGAAACCGTGAAACGGCTGGTTGATTTGGTGCTGGGCTTGATGTTGGCTGCCATGTTATTGGCGCCCCTGGTGATGGTAGCTGTGCTGGTGCAGTTGACATCCCCTGGGCCTGCCCTTTATTGGTCTGATCGCGTAGGCAGGCACAACAGGATCTTCAAAATGCCTAAGTTTCGCAGCATGCGAGTGGGCACGCCAACTATGGCCACGCACTTGCTGGTCAACCCCAAGGAGCACCTCACACCCATAGGCTCCTTCCTGCGTAAAAGCAGCCTGGACGAATTGCCGCAACTCTGGAGTATCCTGGTTGGTGACATGAGCTTCGTAGGCCCTCGGCCCGCCTTGTTTAACCAGCACGACCTGATCGAGTTGCGCACCTTGAAAGGTGTGCACCAACTTACGCCTGGTCTGACCGGCTGGGCTCAAGTGAACGGACGTGACGAACTACCCATCCCCCAGAAAGTGGCCTTGGATGCCGAATACCTGCAACGACGGGGCTTCTGGTTTGACTTTCAGATTTTGTGGCTCACCTTTTTGAAGGTGGTGCAGCGTGACGGGGTGTCGCACTGATGACCAAAATTTGACTTTTGGTGGTGGGCGCGGGTGACCATAGCCGTTCGGTGGCCGAGGCCGCCGAACTGTCTGGGTAGTTTGAAGTGGTTTGTTTTCTCGACGATTCTCTGCCTATCGCAGAAGCCGTGCTGGGTGTGCCCGTGATAGGATCCGCGACCAGAATCGGACACCACCTGGCGGCAGCTGACCAAGCCATTATGGCCATCTGCAACAATGACGTGCGCGAGAAGTTGATGAGGCAGTTGGCCGCAGCGGGCTTCGATTTAGCGACTGTCGTTCACCCTCAGGCTATCGTGTCACCAACGCGATCTTGGGCGTAGGTTCTGCCGTGATGGCATGTGCCATTGTGGGAACTGCGGCTCCACTGGGCATAGGTGCAATTGTGAACTGTGGCGCGGTGGTGGACCACCACGCCACAGTCTAAGACTTTGGTCTCCTGGGGGTGAGCTCCAGCATGGTCGGTGGCACGGTCTTGGGGCGCGGGGCTTGGCTGCAAGTAGGGTCGGCACTGGGGTACGGGGTAATTCTGGCGGCGGGTGATGTTCTGTTACCCGGTACTCGTTAGATAAAGAAGGCAAGCAAGTCTGATAAACCAAGGTCTGAAAGTTCTCGTAATCAACTTTCCCAGTTGTATCGGTTCCCACAAAATCTAACGTTGCAATGGTAATGTCAACTGTCACAGTTCATTCAAGTAACTTTCTGTTGAAGATGGACGGATTCTCTCAACATATCTCAAAACAGTATCTGTTTTGGCCCAGCCACCTTTGACCATGATTTGCGGCAAACTTGCGCCACTATTCAATAGGTCTTGCGCTCCTCCAACCCGCATAGAGTGTCCGCTGATGCTCTGCACCACCGATTCATTCAGCCCAGCTTTTCTGGCAAGGGTCTTGTAGATGCGGGGTATGCGGCTTTCGCATAAGCCATTTGTGATTACTCCTGATGACCTTACTCCTCTGAAAATCAACCCCTCGTTGATTTTCGCAGCCGTCAACCATTGATGCAGAGCCTGCGTTGACTCGCTTGTCAGGTGTATCCACTTCCCACAACCCTGCTGATCAGTTTTGCTTTTACGGAGAAGTATTGATGCCCCAGTATTCGGGTTCCATTCGATATCTTCGGCACGCAGAGATATCAGTTCAGTGCGCCTTCGCATCGAGTCGTATGCAACCAGCAGCAATGCACGATCCCGCAATCCGTGGAGGTCATATTCGCAAGCAGCCAGCAGTCTGGTTAGCAACGCTCTGGTGATGGGGTACGCTTGATCGAACCGGGTACCCAGTTGTCGGTATATTTTTCGCTGAATGATCCTGACCTCTGAATGTTTTGTCGGATCCTCCAACGAGGACAGGCGGTGGATGGCACTGATGGATGAGACTTTCCGGCGGATGGTGGACGAATTGATGCCCTGGGGTACGGTCTGCATCAAAAATTTCGCCACTGTCTCGGGTTTTGCTGGCAAGGCGCAAACACCATTTTTCTCGCAGTAGTCGATGAACTCCAACATGTCTGCTTTGTATGCACGGAGCGTGTTTGGGGCGTAGGCACCATCGATATGAACCAGCAACCGATTCAGCATATGGAAAGCTGTATCATTGATCATGTTAACCTCCTAAACGATTTAAAATAAATCATTATAAGGGTAATTTAAATTGATATCAAGCGCACAGATCCGTGCTGCCAGAGCATTACTTCGATGGAGTGCTGGTGACTTGTCGCATGCATCCGGGGTAGGTACTGCAACTTTGCAGCGTATGGAAGTTATGGAAGGCGTTCCATCAGGCCAAGTCAGAACATTACTAGCCATTAAAGAGGCTCTTGAGTCTGCGGGTGTTGAATTTGTTGGAAGCCCTACCGACAATCCTGGTGTGAGACTTAAAACCAAGCCATCCGCTTAGAAGTCCTTCAGGACCAGGTGAAGAGGAAGTGTCAAATTGAGCGAAAAGAAAACACCTGAGCAACCAGCCTCGCAAAGCCAAGCTGCATCTCAGATTTCACAAATCTTTGGCCCCATCAAGCTATTGCCGGGTGAGTCCGAAGCTATCTATCGCACAGGGTTGGCAGGAACGATCAACGAGCTTGGTGCTTCCACGCACCTGCAAATTTATCTTGCAGAAAAAATCTTCCAGTGCCTGTGGTGGATGCGGCGATACGAATTGCAAAAACAGGCAACCATTGTCAATTCAATGGTTGATTTGTTGAAAGCATACGATACTCCTAAAAGTCAAATCCACGCTCTTACGCATAACCTGCAAGCTCAGTTGTGGAGTGATCCCAAAATGAAGCAGGTCATTGAGGCTGGCGGCTACACGCCAGAGAGCCTATCGGCAAAGGCCATGACCAAGGTGCGTGAGGAAATCCAAAAACTCGATGCCCTTATCGCCCTTCGTGTCAAAGCGCTCGGCCAGTTGCAGCAGTCCTATGAGGCGCTGGTGAATCGATCGGTGATGCAAGAACGCCTGAAGCTACAGAACGAACTGCTCAAACGTGACCTGCAAGCCATTGATGTCAAAGCGGTTGAACAGGTTGATAGCGAAGAGGGTAAGGCCCGTGGTAACCGCAAAGCAAAGAGCGGCAAATAGGGCGAACTCCCTCAAGTCTTCTGGGCCGAGGTCAGAGGAGGGTAAATTTCGGGCCAAGCTCAATGCCAGCAAACATGGCCTGAGCTTGCCCGTTGATGAGAGGGTGTTTGCAGAACAAATCAAAAGCATTGCCCAGCTGATCAGAGAAGATTGCGAAACGGATGCGCAAGCTGCGGAGTTAGCCAAGCGCATCATCGATTTCGAGCGCAACGAAGAATTTCTTCAAAACTTCAGCGAAAAGGCCTTGCACGATGAGATCAAGGCCTGGGGCTTTGACCCCAAGACTATTGCATTGCTGCAACTGGCCCAGGCCCATCGAAACAAACAAAAGGTATCGACCACCTTCACGCTTCCTCAGAAAAATTATCCCGTCAAGCTCAAGGGCAAGGAGCGCATTGAGGAGATCAAGTTCTTGGAAGGTTTTTTGAGGCTTGAATCGAATGCGATTTTGAGCAGGATCCGCGCGGGTAAGAACAGCCAGCTGTCTGCGCTTCGCTATCAAAAGCGCGCGATCAATCAGCTGGTCAAAGGTGTCAGGACAGTCGCAAAGGGTGAAGAGTTTTGATTTTTACAAAACGAAGCCAATTCATCGCACAGCATTCGCCTCGCGAACAGGCTAGTAGGGTAGTGGAATCGTGTCCCGATATGGGGCTTTAGCAGATCTTTAAATTGATGAAAAAATATATATAATACTCTAGCTATATATTATTCAGCCTAATGGATTTAATATGACCAAGCAATCTATCGCTGCTCAGCTTGCTGCTATTCAAAAACAAAAAGATCTTCTGGCAAAGAAAGAAGCAGCCTTAAAAGCGGAATCTCACGGTAAGGTATTAACCCAAATCATTAAGATGGCAAAAGACGCTGGACTGAGTCTTGCGGAAATTAATTCTGCCTACGAGGGGCATAAAACAAAGCCTCCTCACAAAGCAACTGAAAAGAAATCCAAGAATAGCTCAGTCAAGTCGCACACCATGAAGGGCGTTAAATTACCAGCCAAATACAGAAATCCCTTGGATCCGAATCAAACTTGGACAGGTAGGGGTGTAGATCCGAGTTGGGTTGCAAAATTGAGAGAAGCAGGGCTTTTGGAGTCAGCTTTAATTCAATCCAATTAAAAAAAGACCTGCAGGAATCAGAGTTGATTTTGAACCAACTCT
>JACCDH011378066.1_pt1 | contig 42357 bp, 37 predicted proteins | sample 7442481 | NCBI WGS metagenome assembly JACCDH01 (sample SAMN15323433, study PRJNA562643) | freshwater metagenome | isolation source: river surface water | place: USA:Blue River Watershed | collected 2017-08-15 | reverse complement strand
GTTTTGAAAGTTTTGTGGGGGGGGGGAGTAATCTTGCTATTGTGATTGAAGATTAATACATAGGACGAAAAAAATCATTTTTTTATTTAGTGTAAATATACCTACAAAATGCTTTTAATCGGACTGTTGACATTTTTTACATTAGTACTAATAGTTGTATTGGTGCGTCCGCGCTGGTATCTAAAGCTAAAAGCGAAGTTTCACAAACCGATATATTATGATTTATCCGATTTCCCGGAAATGCAAGACTTCCATAATTCATTTAATGAGATTCGTCAGGAATGCCAAAATGTACTGCAGATGCCTCTTGTTGAATTAAATCGCGATTTAGATGTTTGGAGTAATGGCAATGCTGCAAAGGCAGATGCTTATTTTAATAAACACAAGCACATTCAAGGCTGGATACCCGGACCTGGTGTTGAAAATAACCAGTGGCTGAACTTTCCGCTAGTTGCCGTCGGACATGAATTTCATAATAATCTGAAGCTGTGTCCAATTTTAGCTAAGTTAATAAAAAAGCATAAAAAAGAAATTAATATTTGTGGATTTTCACTATTGAAGCCCGGTGGTAAATTAAAACCTCATGTCGATACTACGGGTATGCCGTATGGTACATTAGCTTATCACTTAGGGTTGATTATACCTAAAAACGGAGAAAACAATCTAATAGTTGATGGTCAAAAAATTATACAGAAAGAAGGGCAATCTATTGTCTTCGATTCTACATATTTACACACCGCCGAGAATATGTCTGATTTAGATCGTATAATTTTATATATCGATTTTAAGTGCTAAATAGTTAGCGCATTAACGGATTGCGTATTGTTCAGTCCCGACGTGCTTTCAGATTGCTCATCCTTCGATTCATCTTCAGTGCGCGTAGCACCGCTATGCTCGAGTGCTTCCACGGCGATATCAACTAATGTAATGCCTAGATTACAAAGCATATTATATCCGTTCTTAGCTATATACTCCTTGGCGGCATCCCATTGTTCATTTGTGATATTCCAACCATCTAGATGAAACAGCAGATTTTGAAATTGAGGCATTCCGAATAGACAATCGTATGTATATTCATCATCGATACGCTTTAGTTCTTCCTTATTGTTTTCTTGTTGAATTTCATAATATTGATTACGTTGCTCCTTAGTGAGACTTCTTAGAAATGAACTCATTTTTAATGTTTTTAAGTTTGTATTTTAAGTAAGTATAAAATCAAATTTCATTTTCTCTTATATATAAACCAACTAATAAATATGTCATACTTAGATCAAGAAGACCCCGATCTTATTGAAGACCTATTGACAAGGAAGGAATTTTACTGGTTTAAGCGATGGGGATATGATAAGGTTGCGCCTAATATTAAAGACATCATACCTAGATTTATGTTAGATGCCGAAATTGCTAAAAGTGGCTATCTAAGACTATTAGGGCATCAGCAATTTATTGAGAATTATTTTAACCCAAACACTGATTATCGTAGGTTACATGTTAAATGGAGCACCGGCTCAGGTAAGACTTTAGGTGGTTTAGCAATCGCCATGAACTTTATCCGTAACTACCATATCGAGCGTGAACTCGGTAATCAAGAAATCGGAAGTGTATTTATTATCGGGTTCTCAGAAAGAGCCTTCAAAAACGAATTATTAAAGTATCCTGAGTTTGGATTTTTGTCAAAAGACGAACGGATACGTTTGGACAAACTAAAACGTCTAGCGGCTAGTGGTTCAGCTATTGATAGAGATAAATACCGCGAACTTACCACTAGAGTTAAGAAGCGGTTTAGTAGTCGTAAAGGCAATGGATTTTTCCGATTTTACGGATATAAGGCATTCGTCAATCGTATCTTTGTACCGCAACCAGGTGTAAACATTAACGAATTGTCGGAAGAAGATATTCGGATGGCTTTGGCGAATGGTAAAATTACTTACAACGAAACGCTACTAGCTGAATTTAAGAATTCTTTGATTATTTGCGATGAAATCCACAACGTGTACAATAGCGCAGAAAAGAACAATTGGGGTGTTGCGCTTCAAGCCGTTTTAGATCGTGAAGTTAGTGTACGCTTTGTTTCTCTATCGGCAACACCTCTAAATAACAGCCCTGCCGAAATTGTAGATTTGCTTAATCTTCTGTTACCAGCTGCTAAACGCGTAGATCGACAGGACTTCTTTGTTAATGATCGCGATCTTAAACCAGGGGCATTAGATAAAATCGCAGAGTTATCGCGTGGGCGATTTAGTTTCTTGATTGACGTAAATCCTAAATATTATCCTAGAGTGCTTAATTTTGGACAGACGTTGAGGGAGATCCCATATCTTAAGTTTATTCGTTGCCCGATGAGTCCGTTTCATTATAAAACTTATAAACAAGTATACACTGGTGCTTTATCGCAAGACTCGCAATACCTAGTAGATTTTGCGCTTCCTAACCCCGAAGACCCTAATGGCATTGGTATTTTCCAAACCAGCCAGATTAAACGACTATTGCCAAATGCCCCGGCAAAGTTTAAAGATAAGTATGGTATCGATTACAAGGATAACAAAATTATAGGTGATATTCTTACTAGGAAGAATCTAGAAGCTTACTCGAGTAAGTACGTGGCTGTTTTAGATGAGCTCACTAGTGATATCGCCAAGGGCAACGGCAAAGTATTTATGTATCACAACGTCGTCCATATGTCTGGTGTATTGTTTATAGAACAGATGCTTATTAGAAACGGCTATCTAGATGAATTTTCATCGTCGTCTGATAATACTATTTGTATGCGGTGCGGCTTAACTCGTAAGGAACATTCTAAAGACGAAATTCAAGGTGGTCTTGATATTGAAGAAGTTTACGAGGATTCTTCGGATGATTCTTTCGAGGATATAGATGATTCATTAGACAACCCTAAAAAATCTACAAAAAATAAGAAAGTATTAAGCATCAACGATAAAATAATCGCTACCGCATTGGAGGTCGAAGAGCCAACCGGCGAAAAATATTATTATATTCCTACACAATCTAAAGAGCTACTTAAAGGTGAGCATTTTATAGAGTTCGATAAATTTCTAAATAACTTACCAGGTAACCCAATAAAGATTCAGGTAAACAATGATTTAGGTAAGAAATTCGGTGATTGGCTTTTATCTAAGAATTTTGTATTTGAGACTGATTCGGCTAAATACACTATTTTAGTGAGAGAGCCGATTATCAACGGCGGTGCACAACACGCAAAAACTAAAAAATCTGGGCATCGCGGGCAAAATAAACATCGCTTTATGCCAGTACGCTTTATTATGGCGCACAGTGACATAGACAAGGCGCAAATGGAACATTCTCTTGAACGTTTTAATAGCATAGATAATATTGATGGATCGCAGTTTTTGATACTGGTAGGATCGAAGATCATCAAAGAAAGTTACGATATTAAAGCGTTACAGAATGAATACATTATCAGTAAACCGGATAACATCCCGACTTTCATTCAAATTAGAGGACGTGCTGTTCGTAAAGGTAGCCATATCGGGCTTCCATATGAAAATCAAGTAGTTCGGATTAAGATCTTTACTACGTGCCTACCGGTCAAACAAGAAACCGGATTGGACAAGGGTGAATACAAACTATCATACGAAGAAGAAAAGTATAAAGAAAAAGTTGCAGCTTTTCAGGTAATCCAGAAAATTGAGAAGGTAATCCATGAAAACGCGATTGACGCTATTATTAATCATGATAAAGTACAGCGGCATATGACCGATGATCCATTAGGACCTTTACCGTATGAACCAGTAGGGGTTAAGAACTTCTCTAAAGAATTAACTTTAGACCAATTGAATTTATCTACCTTCAATGTACATCACGCCAAACGCGAAGTAGAAGTAATTAAAACTATTGTAAAGAGGCTATTTATCGAACTCGCCAGTATATGGGAGTATTCAGATTTGCTAAAGGCTGTACGTAGCCCACCCATAAATTATGAGTCGGAGCTTAATACATCTCTATTCTCTGAGGATAACTTTATTATCGCAATGGGGCAACTTATATGGGATAATTCACCGGCATATGTTGAACCATTTATTCAGAAGACTAGCAATAAATCTTATACGGGCGGTGGAGAACTTGCGCCTTATATGGGCGGTTTCGCCAGCAAAGAAACTGTTTATGATTTAGAAGATCCCATGGTAGTTGCTATTAGCGATTTACAAGATAGTGATGATATTTGGAGTACAACGGGCGGGTCTTATATAGGCGCCGCTAACTCTACAAAAAAATCTACAAACTCGAAAAAATTAACAAAAGCAAATCAAAGTAACACAAATATAAGCAACGTAAATATAAGTAACGTAAATCAGATAAGCAACACAAATATAAGCAACGTAAACAACACAATTTACAATGCACCTATCATTATCGACCATCTATTTGATCCGGCTGATAAAGTAATTACAATGCCCGGAGGACAAGATAGTGTTATAGTTCCTATTCCGGATGGTAAGAAACAATTTTATATTCTATTTCCGGTCAATCCATCTACCAATAACCCGGATATAGATATCGAGCTTCCATTTAGGATAGTTAAACAAGAAGAATCTAAAACTATCAATATCAATAGTTTCATCCAATCTAAGCGTATTGATTTCGATTATGATGATAAAAAGAAAATCTTCTACCGTAAATACGTTGATATAGCAATTGAGAACATGCAAAATGTCGTCTGCGAATATGGTACAACGTTTCATATTAAGTTTATTGAGGAATGTATCGAATATGTCTTTAGGGCATGGACAGACCCAACATTAGAGAAACATGAGTTCCATGAATTTTATTTCAAGATGTTATATTACTATGATTTGTTATCACTAGTTATGTGGGCATACACTAGTAAACCAAGGGTCTTTAAAGAATACACTAAATACGCAATTCCTGTACGTACTAAGGATATTAAGCTAAAGGCTTTAGCCAAATACGAAGACCGTGAAGAAATAGATATCAATCCCGAGGAGACGTCGGATTTAGCAACTAGCGGTGTTATCAACTTACTAAAATCAACATTCAATAGAACGTCTAACGCATGGATTCCTGAAGAGTTTAGACAACAATATAATACAACAGTCGATAAGTCTTTGACGCTATTTGCTGGTAAAAAGAAGAGAAACAAATTTATCACTAAAACTAATGCAGATCTTTTACCTATTGGACACTATATATCAAAATTCCCGAGATTATACATACCCGACAAAGGATGGGATGAAAACCCGACTTATCTACAAAACGAACAAGAATTTAAAGAGAACAACCTAATTGTCGGGTTTGACGAACGGTCAAACACCGGAGTACATATTAGATTTAAGATTCGTAATCCAATCCATAACATCAAAAAATATAAAGACAGCCGGCAAACCGAAAAGGGTACTGTATGTAAATCTAAATCAAAGGAATACCTTAAGATGGTTGCTAAAAAACTAGGTGCTGTTATGCCGGATAAGGTTAATGTAGATGATCTGTGCGTTGTTATCCGAAGTAAACTAATTAGATTAGAACTTAAGGAAAGGATCAAAAAATCAAATATCAAGTATTTCTACTTCTTCTATGAACAACGTCCTGAAACGCGGCATTCCCTTTCCTGATTTATATAGGGGTTATATAGGGGTTATATAGGGTTTAATTTTTAGGGTTTGAAAGGGAGAATCCCTTTCTACCAGAAAGAAGCTTCAATCGGGGTGTAAGTCTGCCGATATATAGTACGCATATTAGGTACGTAGATACCGGTATTGTGGTCCCATTCAGGCTTATAAGCAACATCTTTTACATCATAGATATATAAGGGTACATCGCCATAAAGTCCGCCCCAATGCTTGTACGGTTTATGTTCTCCTTCAGAAATCTGAATAGGTGCATATTCTGGTAATGGCATCAAATTCATAATATCAGGATCTTCTATGGGGATTCCGCCAAGACCCTCTCTATGATTTGGATGTGCATGATTTGGATGTGCATGATTTGGATGTGTATGATTTGGATGTGTATGATTTACATTACACTTCGACTCTAGATTGGTCCGGATAAAATACCACATTAATAAAATCACCACTATCATGGTTGAAATACCATATACACTGTAAAAATGTCCAGCATCCACATAATGAATTACAGTTGGCGACTCACTCATCTTATCTAAAGTATATTTTCCTTTTTATACTTTTTTGTAATTGATGTAATCTATTTTTTAAGATTGCATCACAAAAAAGTGTCTAAGTGGCATAATTAAGAATTAAATACTTATAAAAGCTCGAAGTAAAAAGATTATCATCAAGCTTAATCACCAATTCAACCGCGTTACGAATGACAGACTCAATTTTCTCGGCTGCAATCGCTTTATTTTTTACAGTTGAATCAGTAAATGCATCAGGTTTAAGAGGGTTGCGTGAATAACCATTATGTATTTCTCTGGCAAATCGCCGTCCTGTCGTTCGCATCGCCGTAATAAAACTGGTCATCATCTCTGCGGTAGGGAATTTACCGCCATCAAAGTTATCAGCATTTTCAGCGAAAGCCCTTTCTACGGCAGCCATGAAGGTCGCATTAATAGATGCATCGTGTAATAAACTACTTACATCTACAGAACTATGTATTTTAGCGCGATTTAGTAAATTATTTGCGACATCAAGAATTGCATCAGTTATAGAGTTTTGTATTTTACCTGAATCTACTTGAGATAGTTGTGTATCGAACTCATCTAATGATAATTTACGACCTAAAAACATATTTTTCGTAGCCGCCTTCATTGCCTGTGCATGATAGTTTAAAGCAGTAGTTGGCTCATCTCGCTTGTAGTCTAGAAGTTTTTGAGCCCTAAATTTATTAACTGAATAACTTGTTGTACTTAACCATGGAACTAAGCATCTGTATAATTTTCCATCTAACGTTTCTAAAATGTAAAATTTACCGGCATCGTTGTTATATATTTCTATAGAAAAATCCCATTTGCTGGAGTTTTTAAGTGGGGTCAAAGTTGTAAATCGCTGTATTGTTTTTGTAGTGATGCCGGCATCACTGGGCATAATATAGGGCTGTGCTGTATTTACATCAATGATACGTTGTACATTATATTCGACAGGGGTGTATACAATGCTGTTAAGTATAATAAAACCACAATTATGTTTTTTAGATAGCTGTGTAAAATTAGCCGTCGTGTTTGAATGCCCTAAAACTAAAGTAAGCAGGTCATCTAATGGCATGGATGCTGTTGCCGGTAATAACCCAAATCTAGTTTGTGGCGGGTTCGTTTTGACTTTTTTTGATTTAGTATCATAGGAATTAGCAAGCGCTTTAGATTTGTCTTCGGTTATAAATTCTAATAACTGAAACACCAACGTACGGTCTTGTGCGAAAAATACGTCTACCGATTTTTGCATAACATTAGCGTAAATATTAATCAATTCATGCGCCGCATGATACTTTTTACGTAGATTTGTTAGTTCGGTAAGTTTATTGTCAGACTTCTGGATTTGCTCAAATATTTCATCTGAAAGTTTCCGAATTACTTCCTCTTTAACAATTTCTGTGTCTTTAGCAAATGCCATATATTTTGCTTTAGCTTTATTAACCAACTTAGTGTATGCTAATCGATACGTATCGGAGTGTTTTTCACAGTCTAGCTTTGTATTATCTAATAGTTGAATAAAGCTATGAATATTATCAACCAGTCTAAAACAATTTATATACGATTGTATTATATCATCAGGTGTAAGCTTTACTTTTTCGAGTTTTTCTAATTCTACACTGAGATGTTCAGTTTCTATCGCAGAACTTAAAAATTCGACTACATCCTTAAGAGAAACGATGAGTTTTAATGCATTAGTATGTACTGCGTCCATTCTATATATTTTTTCAGTGTCTATTTCTTAGTGTATATAATTTAGTGTATATAATTTTAGAAAGTTTAGAAAGTTTAAAACACATAAATCTATAAAACTCATAAAAGCCATAAAAGAAAACAAAAGAATGGTGTAAAAGCCATAAAAGAAAAGAAAAATATTTAAGAATGAAACATAGTAAATAGGAGAATCCTTTCTAAAAATTATTCTAAACAAAAAATAGGAAAAGAGTATAAACTATATTCTACAAATGTCGACGGCTACGAAAAGACCGCAACTTAAACCGGTCCGTGTCGCCCCAACGGTGACCGATCCTAGTATGCGCAATTCGCGCGGTCCTGCTGAAATGTTGTTAAATAGCGAAACTGGGGATAATATCGAGCAAGATCAGGATCGTGATGTTGTTTTTGGTGGGTCGGCTAAAACTAAGGAAGAACAAGAAACAGTACCCGATGCTGCTGCTCCAACTAGTACCGTGTTAATCATTGTATTTGCTCTAATTGTTATTGCTTTAGTCGCTTTAATTGTATGGATGCTGATGAAACAATCCAATGATAAGAAGGACGAGGATGAAGTACGTCGAATGATACAACCTACAGCACATCCACGGAATAATATGCCGCCGAACTATGGACCAAGACAGGGTGGACCTCAGCAACATATGGACACCGCTGCGTATGAGGCTCATCAACGTAATATGGCTGCTATGCATCAACAACAGGAAGATATGCAACAACATATGGCGCAATTGAATGCTAAGCTTGACGATAAGCTTAATACTAATCAATCGCAGGATTCTAAGAATGCTAAGGATGTCGACGAATCTGTAGAAAAACAACAAAAGAAAAAGAAAACCAAATCTTTCGCAGAAACGATGGCGGAAAAGGATGGCAAAGTAGTTGCGCCACTGAAGGTTCCCCTTGCCGATGAAGAAGAACCACCTAAGAAGGCTAAGTTCTCTAAGAAGAACCCCCACCCCGGCATTATGCGCCCCGGCGGTGATCGCAGCCAATCAGATGTCGATGATATTTTAGCACAAACACAGGCTGCTATATCTAAAAAGGCTAGTAATAAGGCTGCATCGTCTAAACCAGCCGCGTCTAAGACCACCTTAGAGCTAACCGATTTAGATAAAGCATTGCTTGATAAGGTGACTAGTAATTTAGATAACGATGAAGCTAATTCTACGGATGAATAATGTTTTTCATAGGATGGCTTGTTTTTCTTTTTTGTAGAACATGACTAAAAATATACAACTTAAAAATACAACTTAAAAGAATATAAAACAATAAAATATACCCGTAAAGAATACACTTAAAAAAATGGCAACGGACGAAACTGTTTTATGTGGGAATAGCTCAACCGGAATTACTCAAACAACATGCGGTAAATTAAATTTATATGCTGCCGACTCTAAAGTTTTATCCGTTGAATATGGTTTACTTCAAATATACGCCAGAATTTCGCGTGTGAAAGGATCTGATATAACTGCAGCCAATGTTCTAACAATGCCGTTAAATGGCACTACATTTCATGTTTTAGGCAGTGACACTATTCAATACATTAATACAACTGGTTGGTCGGCAGGTTCCGCCGTTGTTTTAATTTTTAAGGGGACACCACTTGTAGAGAATAACACCGCGAGTCCTCCAGCAGATACGGTGCCAATTTTGTTAAATGCTAATAACAACTTTCAAACACAAGTAAATTCAACGCTCAGTTTAGTGTATGACGGAGAAGCCTGGTTTGAAACTGGACGGAAGACCTAAAGGACACCTTTTAATAGGTTAGTGTTTGATAGGTTATTCTTTTTAATAGGTTAGTGTTTGATAGGTTATTCTTTTTTTGTTAGTTTTTTTGATCAAAAAAATACGGTTTAAAAGCGCAGAGAATGGGATTTCCCCTTTCTAGTACAGTTCAAGAGTTGCCATTATATCTTGGGTAGCTGTATTACCCGCCGCTGTATATTGTATCGATATATAATCACCAGCTGTATATGACTGACTTATCGTAGTAATTTCAGCCGTTGTTTGTCCGGGGGACATTGTTGTGGATATCGATGTGTTAATACCATTTCTCCTAACAGTAAATGTAACACTTGTCGCAGCAGCCACGGCAACTCTTGACCAACACGACAATCGCTTAACAATACAACTTGTTGGTATAAAATGTAAAATTTCAACCGTTGCTGGTGCACCGCATATACGCATATATCTCGTTACAGCATTACCACTTGCACCGATAACGGAAAATGTCATAACTTTACAAGAATCCAAAGATGTAAACGGTAGAGAGTTGGCTGAGTTAGTCTGTAATGTCGTATATGATAATTGAATAGTACCTAATGTTTGGGAAATATCAGCCGTAGTCGCCGTTAATGTACTGTGCCGACACACAATTACAGAGGATGCATTGTTAGTTTCCAACCCATAATACAACCCCGCACCTGCCGTTCGTTGTACGTTGATGTTTAAATCCCTAAATCGAATAGTATTAGCAGTATCGCTGTAAATTCCAACTACTTTAGTAGTAACCGCTGCAGAAATGTTTATTGTACACGCTCGAATATTATCTTGTCCTACAGTAGCCGTTCCAGTTCCATTAGAATGAACACCATAAATAGTACCAGTGCCCGTCGATGTGTTAGTAATAGAAATCGATGTATTTCTGCATTTAGCAGCGACTGTTGATGTCGATGGAAATACGATGCCTTTTAGAGTTAACCCAGCGGTCGCCGATGTCAATACTAGTGTTACATCTTCAAGCCGAGAAGCAACTCCCATTGTAACTAATGTTGTATCGGTTGTGACTGCTAATTGTTGTATAACAACAGCATTAGTAGATATACCGCGTATATATACGTCGGCAGGTATAGTGATTGATTCTGAATAAGTACCTGGTAAAATATATACTTGTTGATTAGCAGTAACGGCAGCGAGTGCCGCTGTAATTGTAAGAAACGGCAGACCGCCAACCGATGCTGTGCCGTCATTGCCGTTGACTTGATCTACAATTGCAACATCGCCCATTGCTGGAAATGATCCACCCCCACCAGACGCAGCTGCCCATGATGCAACGCCCGATCCATTAGTTCTTAAAAATTGACCATTAGTTCCGGCATCCAAAGGGAATTGTAGTGTCCAAGCCGTAGTTGCAGCCTGTGCTTGTAAATTGACAGAGTTGGTAGTACCCTTAAGTGCTACGGTTGTTGTTTCTGATAAAGATGTGATATCAGCATTTGCACCAGATTGCGCGGCTGATAAGTTAGTTCTAGCATCGGCAATATTGGCTGCGTTAGTTCCGCCATTAGCGATAGCTACGATACCAGTAATATTTGCAGCATTACCCGAAATATTACCCGATATCTTAGACCCATCAATAGCTGCCGACGGATCAATAGATGAGTTTGATATATTAGTAATTGTATTTACCGACGCATTGATAGTTTTATTAGTTAATGTCTGTGCTGTATTTTCACCAACAAGTGTAGTTGACGCATTAGGCAGTGTAAATGACTGTCCTGCGGCTGGTAAAGTCAATGTTGATGTCGTACCAGTCGCAGCGGAAGCATAATTTATAGCCAACACCTTAGTTGTATCAGTTGGGTCGGATAGTTGGCTTATACCAACCGAACCTAAAATTGTTGTCATGTTATCTTATAGTCCTATATAAGACTGCGATATTTAACCTAAAAATGAAAATTGAATTTTAACCATAGCATTTATATCCACGATTTCTATTTAAAGACGTTCGTTATTATACCAATATACAGTCATGTCTACCAAAGTTGCTTCTACCGTTTCTACCACTGAGCCTAAGCTCGTTAAGAAAGTTAAGGCTACCGCTAAGGCTGCCCCCGCTGCTGAGCCTGAACCCGTTGTGGTTCATGTAAAGGAGGTCGAAGTTCCCGCCGCTGTGCCGGAAGTCGAGACTGCTAATGAGGAACCTGCCGCTCCTCGTAAGAAGCTAACTGTTGCTAAAGGCTCGGTTACTGTAACCGCTAAGAGAGTTGCCCCCGTTAAGAAGGGCACTAAAGCAGCTCCGAAGTCGCCGCGCGTTGCGTCAAAATCGCCCAAGGCTTCTCCTAAGTCGCCTGCTCGTAAGACACCCACTAAGAAGACCGCTTCGAAGTCGCCTGCTCGCTCGCCGACTGCTTCTAAGAAGACTGTAGCTAAGCCCGCCGCCAAGAAGGTCGGAGGCGCCCGCGTTGCCGCTAAGGGTAAGGCTAAGGTTGTCGCTAAGGCTACTAAGCGCCGTCCCGTTAACGTTAAGCCGGCTCCTATCGATTTCTCTGGAATTGGTATTGGTCCCGCGAAGGTTAAGAAGGTGCTGATGCATCATGCTTTCAATCCTAAGGAGCATGCTGTTCGTCAAGATATTCTGAAGGCTGAGAACCGCCCCGTTAAGCCTAAGCCTACTGCTGAGGTTCCCGACCCGGCTATGCCTGATCAGGGTCCGCAGGTATCTGTTGATAAGCTTCCTAAGGCTACTCTGGAGGTCGTTCGCGCTGCTGAGCGTGCTCACCATCAGGCTCTAAACAGCGATTACGAGCACCATGTCGTTTCGCAGATGTCCGATGCTGACAAGAAGGCATATCAGGATGCTCGTAAGAAGGCTGCTGAGTCGGATGAGTTCGATCTACGCGCTTTCAACATCTCTAGAAACAAGAAGTTCTACGCCGGCTTTGACGCTTGGTGCAAGGAGAACGACTCCTATGCTCTTGGTCGCATTGTCAAGGACAAGAAGGGCGTTGAGCGTGAGCGTTTCAACCAGTGGAGCAGAGCTATGGCTCTAGTTAACAAGTCGTGCCTCCGTCTTTCTAACGGTGTTCGCGACATCCTAGCTTGCTATCTTGACAACCTTGTCAGTCAATACGCTAGAAATGGTATCGTCAACTGCGTTGCTGAGGACCACAGCAACCTGCAGCTTCGTCATGCTCTCACCCCGAGTGATGGCTTTGATGAGCGTGTTCCGATGGATGCGTTTGCTCGTACCCTAGATGGCTACCAGCTGGCACTTAACTGGATCGAGAGCTGCCGTCAGACCCGTGAAGAGATTCGCGATACTCGCAAGCGTATTAAGGCTGGCGAAATCGAGGGCGACAGTGTTTCTGCCGATCTTCCCGAGTACCCCGACCCCAAGTACGATGAGAACTTTGAAGGTTATGTTGTTGAAATCTGCCGTTCTGTTCGCATGCAGATGGCTGAATCGCAGAAGACCGCTGCTGATAAGGAGAAGTACCATAACATTAAGGTCAGCGAGAACTTTAAGCGCTTCTGCTCTATCATCATTTATGAGTCGATCCTCCGTATTGGCTCTCACCTCAAAGAAGTTGTCGAGCTTAAGGATGTCAAGACCGTCAATGAGGACATTATGTACCATACCCTTAAACAGGTGAGCAATATCTGCGGTATTCCATTTGATCCCATTCGCGTAGACATGAAGAACCGCCTCGAGAAGTTCCGTGCCTGGTGCCTGGAACGCCGCGATGCTCGTCGCGCTAAGCGTAAGGAGGCTGCCGACGCCGCTGATGAGGATGACGAGGATGAGGAAGCCGAAGAGGAAGCTGAGGAAGAGACTGCCGATGCGGCTGAAGAAGATGATGTTGTTGCCGGTGATGGCGATGAGGAAGTCGATGAAGAGACTGCCGAGGCTGATGGCGATGAGGAAGTCGATGAAGAGACTGCCGAGGCTGAAGGCGACGAAGAGGCTGAAGAGGAAGTCGATGTTGAGTATGAGTAAAAGAAAGCAAAATCCCTATACGAACTTATATTTTATTTTTTCATGTTTTAGACTAGCCAGACGACAAAAGTAATATAAGTAACAAAAAACAAAAAAAGAATAATTATAATAATACTTTTTTCCACAATATAAAATATACATAAAATATACATAAAAATGGACGCTGAACTAAATACTAACGTTGGGTTTTTTGGGGCGAGCCTCGTTGGCTATCCTCATGTAAATCAAGGTAATAATTACAATAACAATGTTTCGATTCCCGACGAATCTGAAAAAACTAACTACCAGTCGCTACCAACTGACGATTTAAGTCATATCTGGGCTACTAATCATCGTGATAACATTGATGATCTAGATTCAGTTCTCAGAGATGCCGACCCAGCTGCTCTCGATCGTACATATGATGTAGATTATCATGGTGCTAGAAATTTAGATATTGTTGCGACTGCCTCGAATGATATGTGGAATTTTTCTAAATATTTAGAAATTGGTAAGAATCCTAATGATTTACAGCATAGAGACGTAGACAATATTGATGGAATGGCACGCGGTAAACCATCGCGTAATTTAGAAGATAAATTAGCCGGAAACGTACGAGCACCCTCACGGCAGAAGAAGCCGTATAAATTAGAGGGCTTAGAAGGATTAGAGGGCTTAGAAGGATTAGAGGGCTTAGAAGGATTAGAGGGCTATACCCCCAACACAGACGGAGATACTTCCGCACCTTCTTCTACAACTCAAGAACGCGTACCGTCAGCCTTAGAAGCCGCAGCTACTAAAGAATATTGTTATCCGCTGTGGATGATTCTATTAGCTATTATAGTTGCTATTTTCGGAGGGGCTTATCTAATGGCGGATTACTTTAAGTCTAATGTAGTACAAGTACAGCCTATGGCTGCAAGTATGCCGATGGCTACGACGCCTTAATTAAATCTAGTTAAAAAACGCTGTAAGTAAAAAAACGCCTTAATTTACAATCCAACATTAGCTAAAATAACTCCAGCACCTGATTGACATACGGCACCTATAGGTAATACCGCATACGTTATTAATCCAGCCTTTGTTGTATTTCCGGGTTGATAAACAACTATAATTAATATAACTACAATCCAGCAACCTATATAAGTTACCGGACCGCTGGCGATTAATATATCGGAGAGCATTATTTTTTGGAAAATATTCTTTAACGTAAATCAGCACACTGCTTCTCTATACCTTGTTGTAGAACTTTTACAAACTTGTTAATTTCATCAATAGTATTATTATCACCGAATGAAATGCGAATGACTCCGCGTTTAATAACGGGAGGTGCTCCGATCGCATTTAGTACATGACTCGCTTTATCTGATTTAGTAAGACACGCCGATCCAATAGATACCACAAAGTTTTTTGAGTCCAGTAATTTTTTAAGTTCCACATTACAAAAAGGTCTGCCCTTGTTTTTAGCGATAGATAATAAAATTGTATTCGGCAGAATAAACCCTTTCTTATCATCCGGAGGACCAAGCGATACTAGTTCAATATTATCCTTTTCTTTTGAGTCATCTAAGTAATCGACGTATTTAGCAAACTTATATAACTTACCAAGCTTCGCAAGCAATGTATCACGAAGCTTAAATAACCTCTGGTTTTTTGCTTTTCTATTTGTAAATGCCGTCTTAAGAGCAACCATCATTGAAGCGATACCGGCTACGTTTTCAGTACCACCGCGTAATCCGCTCTGTTGGCTTCCATGAATCTCTGCTGTTAATCCATATCCGTCAATTAAATCATTGCTCAAAATTAAAACACCAACGCCTTTTGGACCATAAAATTTATGGGCAGACGCACTAATGGCATCAATGTTGTTTTTATTAACATCTATTTTATATTTACCAAAGATCTGTACACAATCAGAATGCATAGGAATTCTATGTTTATGGGCGACGGCACCTATGTCTTCAATGTTATTAATAACAGGCACTTCGTTATTAGCAAACATGATAGTTACTAAGCAAGTATTTGGACGGATTGCTTTTTCTACATCATCTGGTAAAATATTACCATAGATTGTCGGTTCGATTAATGAAACATCTATTTCGCCCGAATCCTTTAGTGAGTTCACACATTCCATAATAGAGTGGTGTTCTGTCTCACTAGTAATAATGTGTGGTAATAATTCACTCCCTTTCTCCGCCAACTTCCGTTTATACGCTTTAACACATGATTTAATAATTAAACAGTTACTCTCTGTACCACCCGACGTAAAAATAGCGGTATGAGTGGCTGATGAAACGCCGCAATGTGCTAAAATTCCATCTTGCGCCTTCTCTAACAAATTCTTCGCCGGCTTAGCTATTTTACTGTCTGATGACGCATTATAACAACTTAACCATTCGGCGTGTGCCTTTTTTGCGGGAGGGCAAATTAAAGTAGTCGCGTTGTTATCAAAATATACAGGATTAGGACAAGTGTTTTTCCCGAATGTTGTACTCATTTTATAAACTATATACTATAACAAAAAAATAAATTCATTTGAGAATTTTGTGTTTTTACCGATTTACAGATTGTCAGAACGCTCCTCAATAGAGAGCGCTTCGCGAATAGTAGGTAGCCCGGATTGGGTAACCTGAGGCTGTGATGTCCCTTGAATGACAATAGATGGTGCATCGGGATATACAGACTTCTGTAGGTTGCTTAGAAGATTGGCGTATAGTTGCTTAACCTTCGATAGTTCGTTGGCATACGCCTGTCCTTGGGACTGTAGCTGATTAATAATGTTAGCTAGATACCGTTCCTTGTTAATACTGAGCAGCTGAAAAGATCGGAACACGGCTTCTTGAGCCGCAATTACGGATTCCTGCGACTTAGTGAGAGACTCACGAACTACATTAAGATCACGAACCTTATCTTGGCAGTCGCGCTCAAGACTCTGAAGAATTTCCTGAGCTTGCTGCTGAGTTTGAGCTGGAGCTTGCTGTTGAGCCTGAGGCTGAGTTTGAGCTGACTGCGGTTGAGCCTGAGGCGGAGCGGTAGATTGTTGAGTGGATGCTTGCGACATCGTTTATACTTAATAACGTAAATATACTTAATAACGTAAATATACTTAATAACGTAAATACGTTTATATAATTTATATATTTTAATCTTTAACTTAATTTATATTTTTATTTAGTTATGTAGTTTTTATATTTCTTACTAATCTTACTAAACATAGTTAATAATCGTCTATGTGTATTGTGATCTAGTTTCATATTTTTTATATCTGACAAACTACACCAGCTAATAGCAGACACCTCTGCTATTTGAACACCATCACTAAATTTAATACTAGGCTCCCACTCACCAATTGCATCGGCATAATAATAGATATTTTGGTATGTCGTCCCAAAATCCGAATAGGTCTCTATATATGGCGGAATACGTAATAGCAATCTGTATTGCTTCTGTAAAATAGTTGTTTCTTCTGTAAATTCACGAATAGCAGCATTAATGCATTCTTCCGGTTCTTGGCGTCGCCCTTTAGGAATCTCCCAGAGAGTTTCTGCATTAGTTGTGCTTGACATAAGTTTTTTTAACCGCATTCCCCCATCTTGTAGAAAGCTTGCCTCAAATTTTGTCTTTTTACGCATATATTGTTTAGATAAATAGCTACCAGCACCCTGTAGAAATACTTGATCTGGGTTAGTCTTATATACACGATACCACATTAGATTAAACTTTAAACTTAAGATATCCATCTTTTCGTGGAAAGTCATATTATCAAATAATTTTTTAAGGTGCGCATCGTCATTTTTACGATAGTGTCCGGAAATAAATTCACAAAAATGATAAGTCATCGGCTTCTTCACTAGAACAAGCTGTATCCCCTTTGTTGGATGTCGTCTACAGCAAATAATGCCATATGATTTTTTAATATTGACCATTCTTTTTTCTGCATATACTCATATATTACATTTTTCTGTATTTTTATAGTAATTTTTTATAGATTTTTATAGGTTTTTGTTATAGGTTTTTATAATGTTTCTGTAAAATTTGTAATTTGCGTCTATGAAAATAGTACAGAAAACATTATAAAAATTGAATAAATATAGTGTATTACTAGGATATTTGGCTATAAAACACATATTGTCATAATAGATAGTGTATAAACCGATGAATGTTATTAGAGATACGGTCACCTCTATTGGGTTGATCATTTTAGATCCTGAAAAGAAAAACATTTTATGTGTGCGATCTAGAAACACTTATTCAGGTGGTTGTCTGGTATCTGGTAGACGCTGGTATTCTATGCATAACTTAGATGACTACTTTGTTGATAGCATGTCTCTCTTCGAAAAGAGATTATTCTTAGGCGATGATGTGAAATCTGGTTATCAGCATTTTCTTTCTAGCTTTCGAAAGTGTTACTCGCGCAAACTTGCTAGCATGTCGCAGACAGTCGCTAAATCTTTTACTGATCATTCATTAAACGATTATATTGAGTCGCTTAATATTTTGCGAAAGAAGATGGAGACCTCTATGATAGATGGTGCATTACCGTGGAGTTTTCCGAAGGGTCGCAGTACCGACAAAGAAAAAAGGAAATACAAAACTCTTAAAGAATTTGAAGTTGCTGTTGCATTACGCGAGACTCAAGAAGAAACTAAAATTTCTACCGATATGCTTGATGTACTAGATTGGATTCCTCCGTTTGTAATTAGGTATGTTGATATGGGCATTCAGTACGAGTTTAAACTCTATTATGCCATTCCTAACAATTCGTGTATATTTCATCTTGATGAAGACGACATCGAACAAGCACACGAAATATCAGCGATTGAGTGGCTAACATATGATATGCTTGCAGGTAAACCCTTATGCAATATCACACGCAAACATGTTCTAGGAAACTTCCGCGCAATTCTTGAACATCATCAACGACATGTATGTGATCAACTATCATTACAAGCGTTACATAGTGGATTGGTAGACCCTATAATTCTTCCTCCAAATGTAGTAGATTCGGGCAATTCGAGTATTTCTGATGTAACTGAGTCCTCCGAAAAAAAGCAAATCACCTGGACACCGCGAATTTACTATGTTCCACCTATGCTACGTGGATCTCCTAGCATCAAACGCATAACGTAAATCTTATCCAAATATAAGTATTATCCAAATGTATTTTCGACGGCTATTCCAAAGTAAATAAAACCATCTATGTTTTTTTGTTGTTGATATATAACGCTCATTAATGAACTACACATTGGCATACCTCCATAATCATTAAAAATATAAATAGCTTGTTCCGCACCTAGTTTAATTTTTTTACGAACAACTATAAGAAATTGACCAACAGTTAAATCACCGGGTACTAAATATTTATGACGATCGAGTTGAATTTGTGATTTACTAGTAGGTACAACCTCGCAAACAACGGGAACACGATCCGGATATTTAAGCCTAATCCTTGTAGATTCAGCTTTTCTTTTTGTAAACGGAGTGGTATCGCGGAAATTAGACTTTAATACTTGATTATTTATTTTTGACGGTGTATGTATTGAAAACAAATTGGCTATCATTTTATTAGATATATCATACAGAATTTTTTATTGTTTTTTCTTTATAAAAGAAACTTAAGAACCCGGTATATGTTTCCAATGGGGGTGCGCTTCGAGTAATCCACGAGCATTCAAAATCATGTATACTAGTAAATCATGTACCAGTTGCCCCTCACGATTAGATATCTCTTCTCGATATTGTACGGACTTCAACGTGTTCAAATCATAAATCATACGATCTTTAGATCCTAAATGTCTAGTAAAATATGTTTTGGGCGTTTTCTTTTTGCTATATATCCAGCTTCCTATCGTAAAGTTACGTGTATGATCAGGAACTGGTAGTTTATGATGTAGATAATCTGTCGGGTCGTGATAATACGGACATTGTGTAGATCCAGTAAAACATTTACAATTTACACCATATTCGCATTCTGCCGATTGTTCAGTTTGATATTCTACAATATTACCTAGGTTTCCGCGAATTACAATTCCTTCTACGTTTACAGCAAATTGCTTTAATTCTTTTACATAATACATATGAGAAGCTGGGATGTCTTTAAGTGTTTCAACGACATGCACGGGTAAATTTACGCCTTTAATAATTTCTTTGGATTCAACTGGGTTTAAACTACGCAAAGTTCCTACGTCTGTATCAAGTGGATAGGGGTCGATATATTTTTTAGATTGGTTCTGTAGTTGACATAAATTACTATTTTGTACTACTTCCGCCATTGTTGCCTTACGAGCTCTGCGTTTGCGCAAAACTACCCGATTAGCAATATTAGAGACATTAGCTAGTTGATATGCTACCGATTGAATTGTTTTAATTGCGGACTGGAGTTCGATCACTTTCGCTTCAATCTGATCGGCAGATAATGCAACACAAAACTTTTCTAAATAATCATGTACATCATCCGCCTGCTGTAAAAAACTGCGGAGTGATCTATCCATTTTAGTGTATTATTTATTAGTGTATTATTTATTAAATACTTATGCTTAAAAAGGAAAAGTAAACTTTGAATTTCTTTTGTTTTTTATAAAAAGGACACCTCTAACTTAGTAAATAAAAACCGTAGGAGAAAGGACACCTCTAACTTAGTAAATAAAAACCGTAGAAAAAATGCGCATTGCATTTGTTGATCTGGAAACAACCGGGCTACCAAAGCAGCCTAAATTTGACGAATACCACAGTTATACCCAACTAAAATTTTATGAAAACGCCAGAATTGTACAGATTGCTATTATTATTTATGAGATTGATGAAAAACTAACCACTGAAGGAAAGCAAGTAGCCGAACATACATATATTGTTAAACCTGATGGCTTTGAAATTAGAAACTCACACATTCATCGAATATCAAATGCTATGGCGTTATTTGCCGGGTTACCATTTAAAGAAGTAATGGAAAAGATGATGCCAGATCTACTTATGTGTGATGTGTTTATAGCCCATAATATTTTGTTTGACCGTAATGTTCTACTTAGTGAGTTACATAGGTATAATGTAATGGATCTTATTTATAAAATTAACGGCATGAAATACTTCTGTACATCTAAAGGATGTAAAAATATTACTAAGATTCGGTATAGTGCAAGTGAATTTAAGCAACCTAAACTTTCTGAACTATATAAGTTTTTATTCAAAAAAGAAATGGTCGATGCACATGATGCATTGGTAGATACTAAAGCACTAGTCGAATGTTTTATGGAACTACGCAAACGACGTTTCGTTGTTTATTTTAACGACGAATTTCGCGCTTCGTGTGATTTATAGATTTTTCTCTACGGTTTATATTAGCGACGTATAAAATAATGAGTCTTAACATCGGAAGCAACAGTACGATTGTCAGATTCGATTAGAAGTGTACCATTTTTGTCAATCATCGTTTTATTATAAACGCCAGGAGCCTGTGCTCCTTTTGCGTAAATTACAACATCAGCAAAAACTGTTAGACGATTATCATGTGTAGCAATAATAACATTATTGTTTAGTGTAATATCATACAGCTTAACAAATAGATCCATAGTACAGTCATCTACGATGACTAGCGGGGCACATCCAGCGCCATATAGAAACTCTTGAAGAAGCGTAGTTTTACCAGACGCAGTACCTCCTACAATTACTACCAGCATTTTATATTTTGTTTTATATTTTTTAATTAGTAGTGTATTTTGTGTTTTATGTGTTTTATATAACGTACGTTTATAACGTATATGCTTTTGGTTGTAAATTTTTATAAAGAAAAATCCAAGTATTCGTTATTGTTATACTTAAAAATACAATACATTGCTTAGAATTCTATGTTAAAGACAAGAAATCAGGTATTTGATAACCACGACAAAACAATGAGTGATATTGGAGATGGTCCTAAAATTAAACGTATTAACCCATTTTCATTATTTGAAACATTAGCTTCATATATGAAACCTATCATCGCTATTAATACAAGTGGTGCTGAAACAATTACTCAACATAAAAAATCTGGGAGGATCCTGAACGAAATTCAAAAAGAAAAAATTACAAAAAATAAACAAATAAAGCATACACTAACGCATAGTAACCAGCACCTTGTCTTATGTACATATAGAGATGATTATGTATTTGATGCGTTTGATATGTTTAAGAGTAAGTTTGCACATAAATTTGCCGTATTTATGAAAATGTATAATATTATAAAAGAAATACTATACAATGAAACTTTTAAATTAGATCACAGTTCTGATTCTCATATTTTGAAAAATGAGGGGCAATTAGTAGCAGATTCATCATTAAGTATTTTAGCTCTTGATACGGATATGTCAAATACGAATATTTGTAAATATTATTTGAAATTAGTGCACGAAACACTTGATTATATTAAAATGATGTATTATCACGCGGCTGATAATATGAATGAACTAAATTATAAGAATTGGTATTCATTGTTGGATAGTAACATAAATCCCTATTTTAAATCAGAAATTGATGGTAAAAAAATAGTTGTCATACCATCGGATTATAAGCGCCTTAATGCGATATATAATAAATCAGATTCTGCTGATATATATTTTCCTGCTGATTGCTTTGTATTGAGACAGGATGAAAATAATGAGTGGAGTTTCTACTTTGATGTATCAGACACATTACAAAAAATTTTGAGAAAGTTACCTCCAAATAAAGAGTATTATGTTAATTTATGCCGTACTTCTAAAGACATAAAACACGGAAGTGGTAAATAATGCAAAACAAAAGAAGGGTTTGAAAGGCACCGCCTTTCAGCAAATATCTAAATTAACGCATTCCATAGATGACACATTAGAATAGTCAAACCAAACAGCAGCCGCTAATATATCACTTAATCCATACATCAGCATATTTTTTGTATCATCAATAGATATCTGCCGAATATCTTGCGACATTGTTTGGGGATTGCCGAAATTTGGAATTGTCGGACATCTTGATGGATAACCTATCTTTACGATTCTATCACCGTGATGCGCAAAATTACAGACTCGAACGGTCGAACTATACATCTTCGCCATCTTCTGTCGTTGCGCATCGCATTCATCTTTAGAATGATATTTGCACCGAATCGAATGTTTACGATCATATTCTTTCTTCGAATCTACAACTTCAGGAAACGGCACGCGAACTAAATTATTATTAGGGAGACGCATATATATGCCGGATTGTTGAGGCTTATCAGATTTATAATAATAAAGAGCCGGAGGGATCGCCGATAAATCTGTAACTTGGTTAATACGCAAATAATAGCCTAGTTCTGGAATAAGAACCTTTTCTTCTTTTTTAAGGATTGTAATTGGTTGTAAAACTGGGGTATTAGTTTGTGGTGTAATAATAGGGGTATTCGGTTGTAAAACAACATTCGGCGTATTAGAAAGTAATTTAGTAATAAACTCTTTGCCCGGATATCCCAACATACCATTTTTAGTGTGAAAAACAAAGTCATCTTTTTTAGGTATGCATGTTATGTCTTCTTCAATCTCAACAGTAAAATCTGAACAGTCTGCTAGTAGCGTCTCAATACTCTTTGTATGCGATTTTAGCATTGCTAAAATGGAAGACCCTTTACGAATTAATTCATTACTCTTTTTAAGCGTATCGCTGGAATAATCCTCTAATTGTAATTTATTAAAGGTACGAACGATTTTTGAAAAAGTTTCGTCCAGATATAAAGAATACGATTCAAAGTCGTTCGATTGCATTTCCTGTTAAATCTTATATTACAGAATAAGTATTAAGTCTAATATATTACATAATGTCTAAACTACTACAAAAACAAGTTAATGAATTTATTAAATCGGCAGGAGCAGCGCCCGCGCAAAAGTCTGCCGAGTGGTATTTACTGAAGTCTAAAACAATCGGCGGTAGTGAAATTGCTACAGTTATGGGCGATAATCCATTTAAAAAGGTTAAGGATCTTATCGCTGAAAAAATTGGGATCTGTGAACATCCATTTACCGGCAATATCGCGACTAGATGGGGTAATACATTTGAAGGGTTAACACGCGAATGGACACAGCGTGTACTACTAATGGATGAACATATCCAAGAGACAGGTAGTCTTGCCGGTACTATCGATAGACAACGGTATAGTCCGGATGGCTTAGGTATTGTACGCCTTATTAATGAAGAAGACCAGCTAGATTATTATATTGTGTTGTTTGAGTTTAAGTCTCCATTTAGGAGTCTGCCAGACGGTAAAATTCCCAAACAATATCGCCCGCAGACTCAAACTGGGATGATGACTATACCTATGGTAGATCTAAGTATCTTTGTTAGTAACTGTTTCCGTAAGTGTTCGATTAAAGATATCGGTTTTAATATGACATACGATACAAATTTTCATAGTGGTGATCTAACTAAGAAAATTACTAAAAAGCAAAAGTTTACAAATGTACTAGCATGCGGAATTATTGGGTTTTATCAAACAAAAGAAAACTATGATTTAGCATTAACTATGTGCGGCTACAACTCAGATACCGATTCCGATTCTGATTTTAATGCTGTGTTTAACAAACCAGAGAATACAAACACGGCGTCTAACTATTCCAATACCGAGTATGATATAGATCTTCTAATGGGAACACGCGAAACTATTTTAGATTTTGGTACAGTCAAATCTAAAATGCTAGACAGACTATTTGAATTATGTGAAGAGAAGAGAATTCAGCTCATCTATTATCCTATGATTCTAAATCAAGAAGCAATAAATGAGTTAGAATTTATTCAGGATCATAAGAAAACAAAGCCGGTTACTCGGATTTATCCTAAAAAAATGATCAAACTACAACTTGATCAGTTTGAGTCGCACTGTGAAGATAATGAATACTACCCTATTGGTTATCTTCCATGGAAACTACTTAAAAGTGATATTATTATTGATGTACGCGATGAAGATTGGCAAACGAAGATTGAACCGGTGATTACTGATACTCTTCAAAAAATAGATGAAATTCTTGCTCATGAAAACCCGAAAGAGAAATATTTAGAATACTTCCCTGAAGTAGACTCTGATGTTGATGTTCAAGTTATGGATGATGATTTTATGAAGCCTAATACTGTAGATGACGACGAAGTTATAGATCTTTAGAAAGGGAGAATCCTTTTCGTTATCTTATTTTTCTTGTAGCTTATACTTTCGAACTACATTCACTACGTTCACAACACTCAATAAATTTTTCTAAAAATCGTCTTCATCATAACCACCAACATGATCATTAAGCTCATCGGTAGGTTCATCATCCTCAAGTAAATCGTCATCATCTACGGCGTTAAGCTCACGATGCTCGTTAAGTTCTTCATCGTCATCAATATCATGCATAGTAGCTTGTTTTTCATCCGGGAGACCTTCAATAAGAGGCTCTTCAGAAGATTCTTTCGCAAAGATAACCCTCCCGCTTTTCGGTACTACAACACGATATTGGATAGTTTCACCGGAAATATCACTTAGAATCTTAATTTCAATCACATCACCGCTTTCTGCGCCAATCCAAATACATTGTGGATCCTCATCAAAAATCTTGGGCAGATTTGTTAAATAACACATAAGTTCTTCATTACAGAGCTTGATGACTTCGTCATGCGAAAGTATTCTATGAGGGTAACATAGCGGACCATAAGGAAGTACTAATTCGAAGATTTCATGTAAATAACTATATACACTAAGATGCTTGTATGTAGCGATCGCCTTTCGTCCATATGTATTAAATGGACTATAAGTGATCAAAATTACATTACATGGGTTCTTAATTTTTTTGAGTAGGCGCTTTAGATCTTGGCTGCTCGATGCATATTTACTATCCTTATCAAACAAATAAATAAGAACTTCTCGATTGTTTTTAGGATCGGTGCATTCGATTAATACGTATTGTTCTGTTTGGATAGCAGTGCGAAATGCAGCAGCATCCAGTGTTTTATTAGTAATTCGATATTTCCGCCAATCTTTCGCGAACGTAATTACGTTTAAATATCTTCCAAATTGAATATCAGTCATACTCTGTTTTAAGATTATATATAGATATATATGTATTCATATTTTGTTTTTTATATGATTTTTCTGAGTTATCCATTCAGATTTTCTAAGTTATACGTAAAGAATCAAGACATAGGTAATTTAGAAAGAAAAATGAATATAATTTGAATATAAATATATAAACTATTATAATAGTCAATCAAGCCTATAGGCATTAAAAAATGGATAAAAAGTCGTGTGGAGCTATTTTATATAGTACTAATTTAAATGGTGAATTAGGTATTATTTTGGGTGATGAGAGCCGCGGTGATGTAAATGGATGGCTCCCGTTTAAAGGTGGTTGTAAAGAAAACGAAACTGTCGAGCAGGCTGCTATTAGGGAGCTTTATGAAGAAACTTGTGGATTAGTCAAGCGAGATAGTATCGATCTACAAAATAAATTTAGAACCAAACGTAAAGAATACCATATTGGTCTCTGTGAAGTACCATATAGTATTATTATAGATTTCGATATTGCAAGAAAAGAAGAAACACGTGAAGAATTTATGGAAAAAAAGAGGCTCAAATTCTTTAAATTTCCCGATGTATTGGACGATCCTCTTGTACATAATATTTCTAAGTCAAGTATTTTGTTCTATAAAGACTTTCTAGAAAGTTTAGTTTCACGAAATAGTAAACCAACAACTTGTAAATTAACACCGCGTTCTAGATATTTGGGGATTAGTAATGTACAAGCTTCTTTAATTCGCAATACACCTATTAAAGAAAGTCCAAAAGATATATCAACTATGCTTGATAGATTATCTCTTTTAGATAAATCACCCAAAGGTAAAAGTAAAAATAAACTATCAGGAAGACCTAAACGATTTAGTCTATCACATACTCCAAGAGTAGAACGAGTACTCGAACAAACTAGAGTATGGCGAAATATGGACATAAGTAATTTAGAACCCGTCAGTTCGTCTTAGATTATAAGTAAATTTTTGATATGCTTAATAATTGTTTTACGGACTATCGCGTTTTCATGTGGATAATGTCCAGCATTTGCAAAGAAATGCACTTCATAATTTTTTATGTTATTCGATTCTAACATCGACTGTTTATTATGTTCTAGTTCTTTATCTTTAAGAGATTCTGTCGAATATATATTTCTAAAACATATAGTTGGCACTGGAAATTTAGTTTCTTTCAATGGGGCTTGTTTGACTAAATCCACTAACAATGTAGGGGAATCTAGTTTAGATAATACACGAGTTACTGCTGATTTAATATAAGGACCTATTAATGTACCATCTAGCGAAATAATGCTATCTGCTTTATGTACTTTAGAATATTCTAACGCAAACCACAATCCGATTGAATGTGCGATAAGTATTATTTTATCGGAATGTGGTATTTTTAGATCTATGCAATACTGTTTGATGAGCACTTTTTTCTTTTTATGGATATCAGGCGGAAAAAACACGTCGCCTATTTTTTTAAGCATTGATATAAATGAATTATTCCATTGTTCTTTACTATCACCAAATCCCGGAAATAATACAAATAAAGGCATTATATTATTTTACCTCACGAATCTATATTATGTTTGTGAATAAATTCTTTTTTTACTTTATCATTAATATCTACAAATATTTTGGCTTGTTCTAGATAGTAATCTTCATACATAGAACCGTATTTGAGAAGCTCTTTGCGTAGATCTAAAATCGCATCGACATACCATTTAGCTAAATCCATGTTATCTGTTAATTCTTTAGGTGGGTCCTTGCGCGGAATATCATCGACTACAGTTGGCATCGACGGCATGCGTTTAAGTTCATCGGCTATAGTTTGTTCTAAATTAGAGTAGTCCGGGAATTTAGCCAATGAATCCATAGAACGGATAGCAGCAACGAATTCATTAACTGGAAAGTCTAGCAATGCTTTAAGTCTAGCCTGTGGGACTTTCGGGCAATAACCTAAATAATGGAATTTCTTAATAGCATCTTTTAAAGGGCTTATCATCTCCTCTTTGCCTTTAACGCTATAATGTATATTAGATTTCATACCCTTTGGAGGATTTAAGAATAGCAACGTGGTTGAACTACTTTCTAACGAATATTGTTGATTCATAGCATCCCAATATTTTTTAAGTTCGATGATATCATTCGTTTTGTCGCGGGTTTCGTTTTCTAAGATAAACTTGTTTCTAGTCGAAATAAACATATCAACGATATATTCGTAATGTAATTTAATGGTAGTAAATAAACTATGTATAGCTACAGATACAGGTTCATATATCATAAATTGCTTTAGCATACAAGTAATATGCGCCTTCGCCGGTAGATGATATATTTCTTTAACAAGTGGAATCATAAATTCGCGTAGGTTTTCGTTTTCCTTAATATTTAGAAGCTTAACCATTTGGTCGAACATCAAAGTATAATTGAGGTTATTATGATAAACTTCCAAAAATGTACCCCAGTCAATAAAACTATCCCGCAGCATAGTTCTAAATTTTTCGCTTACCACATATTTAATACCATCAACATCTAGGGTTTTTTGATCATCATTTACAGGTTCGAGACCTCCAGTTCTATACATTTTTTTGTTTAAGTAAGATTTCTATTTTATACTATATATAATAAAAATGGAACTTAAAACCGAACAATTAGGGGGTGGACGCAATCCAGAAAAGTTAATTGAACGGATATTTGGTAAACCATCCGAATGTTCATTTACTAAAGAACAAGGACCTGTATGTTCACCCAAAAGTGTAGTTAATAAAATGGCTGAATTTCTAAAAACGAAAGAAGTACATCCTATTAAGATTATCAATAATATGAAAGAACGTATGAATTGTAGTTCTGAAAGCTGCGTCTTAAAAAATCCTGAATTTATACAGTTTGCCAAACTCTCAAATGTTGATAAGCTTTTAGATGATTTCTTTAAACCTGAAGGACCGGCAACTCATTTTGGTTTATTGTCGAACTTTAATATTGATGGTGTATTAGATCAGCTTAATGATCGCTTTCCGCAATTTTTACATATTCCATTTCAGATGCGAGATTTTGAAAAGGTCGGGACTGAACTAGCTAGAGTTGATTTAGCGCGTGAGTTAAAAAATGGCAAACAGAGTTTTGGAGTCGTTCTTAATACTGATTGGTCAGATGGTAGGGGTATTCACTGGTATTGTCTTTTTGGCGAAAAGAAAAACGGCAAGCTCATTATAGAATACTTTAATTCGTCCGGTAAAGAACCTCTAGTGGAAACACAAGCATGGTTACAAAAAACAAAACATTATTTGACCAAAGAATTAAAGATGCCGGTTGAAGTAAAATATTCTACGGGTATCCAATTTCAGAATGACGAACATTCGTGTGGTGTATATTGTTTAATGTACATATGGCTTAGACTTGAAGGCGTATCTAATAATTGGTTTAAAGCCGACAATTTTAACGACGAATTTATGCATCGGGCACGTCGCGTGTTGTTTAGACATGAGGTATAAGAAAGGGGGGGGGGGTGCCTTTCGAACCTCAGTTGCTAATCTTTTTTTTAATTTTGAAAGCGTATATCGAATTATATAACTAAAAAGAAATGGAGAACGACCATCAGAATTTAAAAATTCTACAAGATAGTTTGCGTCAACTACATGAAACAGAGGAAATCGCTAAAAGTACTGCTATACAACTTGCAGCACAACGTAATAAAATATCTAATGTTGTGGCTAATACAAAACAATCTAACGACGATTTATCACAGTCTCGTAAGTTAGTATCGCGTATGCATAAACGCGAAATTTGTATTATTCTATAAATACAAAATGTGAATTTCTTTTTTGATTATAAACATTAATAATAAAATGTGTGTGTATCAGGGATATTTAGTAATTTTCATTATATTTCTATCGTGGGTTGGCGGATATATTTATCATAAGAATCTCGATCCTTTATATTATGAACCACGCTGTATAGAATTAACGGGTGAGCTTTATATACTGCGTAAAGAATATGATGTTGTAGTTAATGATCTACGCGAGAGACTTCAGAATCTAAATAAAAATAGGAAAATAAAAAGGAAGTCGAAACATATTACTAAGAAAAAATGGTAGAATTAAAAATTGAACTTTCTTTTTTATTTAATAAAAAGACATGAACAAACTAGAAAATCTCATAGCCGAAGCACTAGAGCCAGCGCTTATTGGCGAATGGAGAGGTATGTCTACTGATGCTTTACTATCTACCGAACCCCCAAACAAAAAAGTAATTTATGCTATTAGCGACATTCACACCGAATTCTATAAGTCTGCAGAAGAAGTATTTGATGCGATTCAATGGCGTTCCGCTACCCATCTAGTACTTGCAGGGGACATCGGCGTAATTTGCACTGGACTAAAAATTTACAAGGATTTCCTGACGCTGTGTAAAAAGAAATATAAAAATGTGGTGCTGATTCCCGGCAATCATGAATACTACTCCTGCCATGGTGATAGAAACGCAGTTGAAAAGATTCTTCGTAGCACATGTGAAATCACCGGTGTTCATTATATTCATGAAAAGAATATAGTAGTTGATGGCGTTAGATTTATCGGACATACTCTGTGGTCACTCATTGAAAAAGAAGCATGCAGTCAGATTGCCGATTTTTCGAATCGCGTTTTCGATTCACAACATGCATATGTATCCGCGTATATTGATGGATATCGATTTATTGAAAAAGAAATCCTTAATAGTTTAGATTCAGACGAACCTACAATCGTTGTAACACACCATCTCCCTAGTAGGCGCATGATCCACCCAAAATTTAAACACAGTACTGCGAATTCGGCATTTGCATCAGATGTTACTAATACCATGTATATTGGAAGTGTAAAGTATTGGTTCTGCGGACATACTCATGAATATTGCGAAATGACTACCATGGATACAAAGATTATTGCGAATCCGGTTGGATATCCTGGAGAAGCTCGTATGACTAAAGTATCGCTTACTACTTATGAACTTTAAAGCCTTTCTTTTTTAGTTTCTAGATGTGTGGACAAAATAAAAAACAACATCAAAATAAAAAACAACAAAAAATAAAAAACAACAAAAAATAAAAAACATCACCAAAAAAACATATAAAGAAATCTAGAGTAAATTGATATATCCTATTTTTATAAATATGCCGACTATTAAGTCTATGAAGAAAGTACAGAAGCCCGATGTTGAACCCGAAGAGTTCGAGGAAGAAGTTCATGATTTAGCTGAGGATGCCGTTGATGCTGAGGATGAGACCGAGTCTGAATCTGAATCTAATGATGAATCTGAGGAGGAAGAAGTTGCTACGAAGTCAAATGTAAAGCCTACTACGAAGCCTACTACGAAATCTCCAGCGCAACTTACGGTACAATCTACCGAACAACCCGCTAAAAAGAAGAGGGAGGACGGACCGCCTCCTAAACCTATGACAGAAGAAGATGTAATGGAAGTAATTTCTAAGCTAAGCTCTCTAGATGCCAAGGATATCAATGAAATTATTGACGGTTATGCCCAGGGGATTAAAGGTTTGATTTCATATATTAAGAAAAAACTAAATGTTAAAACAGATGAAGATGATATAGTTGAACTAGATCGTCTGATGCGCCTTATTAATATGTGCCCTAAGGATGATCTATTTATTCGCAGTAAAGATAAAATCTGGCATGCCCGTTATCATATCCTAGATCGCGATGCTGAATGGTTTATGAATAGAGATTATGGATCTCTTATTAAGAAAGACCAGAAACAGCGTATGATCGAAACTATGATTAGAATGATTAGAAGCTACTGGAAAAAGCTTAACGAAGACGAACATGAGCTGTATTGGGAAAAGGCATTCGAAATTCTCAATCTAGTTGCTAGGTTTAAGAAACTGACGAACGAAGCATAATTTATAAGTATGTATAAGTTTTTATTTTTTGTTTCTAAGCCGTAAATAAGTTTTGTATAAGTCGTAACTAAGAAAAAGATGCAAAATAATAAAAAGAAAATAAAAAGAAAATACTTATAAACATTTCAGCAACCACATAATATAATTACATAATCATGTCCGGCAGAGTTAAGATTAAGCAACTTAAAAAAGTAGTCGGCGATGTGAACATCAGCGGTATGTTCGAGGAAATGATGGGAGTAAAGGACGCAGAAGCCGAAATTGTTGTTCCTAAGTTTGTGTTTGTTAGAAATGGGCTACGATACGTTTATAGGGTACTTAATCAATTCTGCAATATTCTTAATAATGACTTCCCGCAACATGAAGTAGGCTTTGCGGAGATTCGTAAATTTGCCGAAGATATGAAAGAATCGACATATCTAAAGCATGACAATGATGAAAAAGAAGAGATTTATGATTCTTTGACTAAAGAAGAAATTAACGGGCTATATCGTAAGCTTAAAGAAAACACATACGTGCGTACTTTAATTCTACTATGTAGCAAGCTTAAGAGATACGAAAGCAACTTTACAGATCAAAACAATCTAAAGGAGAACTTCGTAAATCAGGAGCCAGGTCTTACATTTCAAATCTTTGATTTCTCTAGTTTAGATCTTAAATCTCTATGGGCGAGTGACCGTATTAAGTCTTCCGTTAAACGTTATGTACTAACGGTTCTTGCTAATATTTATAAGCATACTCATGCTATCTATAAATGTGTGACTTCTCCGGACGTTGATGTTGAAAAGTTTACTGAAATGCTAATTAACGCAATCGGAGAGCTTAAGAGGCAACCGCAACTACATCGCTGCCATAATGCCTTTAGACGTATCGAACAATCGGTACACCTTTTACGTGATAAATTTGATGACTATTATCGCGACAGTATTGCAAGTGAAAACGCCGATATGCTAGTTATGAATTTTATCGTAGACGTAAGTAATCAGGGCGGCGCTAATGCGACACTTGCTCGGGAATTCCGTACAATCATTAAATATATGCATGAGGTCAGCAATAAAACCGGAAAGAGCAAGGACCCTAACGTACAAAAGATTTTCAAGATGCTCAATAACAATTTTACTCTGATGGAGAAAAACACGGGTGTAAAGGCGCCAGTCCTGACCCCTACGGATGAATTTGAGTCAGCCGGAGCTATCGCAACTGAACTAAAGGATGAACCCGCGGATATTGTGGTAGATGCTGATGAGGTTGCCGAAGAGAAACAAGCAAAGCGTATCGAAAAGCAAAAAGCAAAAAAAAAGAAGAAGGGTAAGAAGGGTAAGTCGATTTCTACGGAAGTTACCGAGCCTTCTGATAAAACTGCCGATGCCATAGATGAAACTGCCGATACTGTAGATACCATAGATGATTGCGTTGAAGACGAACTTATCGATAAACCTATTATTTATGGCACTGAGTCTGAAAAAAATCTTGACGCTTATGAGCTAGATTAATTTCATATGTACTTACGACTTGAGTTAATTAAAAATTATTAAACCTTAAAAATCTATCAAAATTAATAATATATTGCTAATAGAATTAACCATAAATGGGCGAAGATATTTTGAGTGTAATCTTTCTAGTCCTCATCTGTATAGTTGTTGCCGGGATTGTTCATAAAATGGTACCATCAGAAATGATGGTACCAACATTCGCGTTAATTGCCGTATGTCTATGGGTTGCCTTAGATTATATGTTAATGCAGAGACATCAAGCTAAACAAGCGTGTGCTGTAGCTGAATCGAAACAAGATAATATTGATGCGCAGATTAAACAACTAACCGAAGAACTAAACGCAGCCGACGATTCTGATTTATCGGAAGACCAAGAAGATGAAGCAATAGATATTGAAGCAAGTCTTAAACCTGAAGCTAAACATAAGAATGAGTTTGATATCGATTTATATGATCGTGAGCTCTCAACAAAAGAATTATTTAAAGATTCTGGCTGCGCTGGAGACACCAGAATTGCGAATCGTATGAAATATATGGGACTTCAAGCTAGAATGTCACAAGATATTCGAGCTAAGTGGAACGCAGAAAAATTCAGACCATATTTCGAAGAAGAATTACGAGATGGCGAAAACCGCGATTGGTGGGATACCGAGGCAGATTATCTCGATCTACTGATGTAGAAAGGCGGTGCCTTTCAAACCCTTTTTCTTTTTTTGTTTTTATTAGTACTTTATATGTAATCTAAATAGTTGTAATCCGCACAAAAAAACAAAGAGAGTTCGAAAGAGACCTTCTCCTTCATTTATTCGTCATCCGATAGATCATCCATTCGTTTATGCTGGTCGTCATTGGTATCGGAATCGACATCGGAACCATCCTCAAAAGTCTCGACATCGTCATGGTGTTCGCCTACCAGTACATTATTATTTTCGATGTGATCTAAGACAGAATTAATGAGACGGGAATCAGGCATATAAATACGCTTAGTATCATGGGTTAGGACTTCGCCATACGGGTATACATGTCTTGGCTGCGAAACTACAAGCGTATTAGCATACAGTCCGCTCGCGTCGCGTTCAAACTTACGAAGACTCAGACGAATACCACAATCATACATTCCAGGGCGGAAGAATGGATGCCCGGCAGTTGCGCAACAGTAAATCTTTTCAGGGTTAATACCTAGTCTGTTAATGATATTACCCCAACGATCGTTAGACATAATATATTTGCTAATAGCTTCACGTTCCTTAGTATTTAGGATAATACTAATACCGCGCTGAGCATACTTTAGCAGTACATCGGCTGGAACTTTGTTACAGCTAAACCATTTGTAGCTTTCACCAACACCGCTTAGCAAACATGATACGCATGATCTAAACATAACGACATCACCATCGTAGTACATTTTAACGGCATGTACGTGGAATTTCTTGATCATCTTAATAGGATCGTATGGAATACGGAAGATATCCATAGGACGCGAAATACCCGGTCCATAAATCTTATACTTAATTGAAGCAATCGTTTTAACTTCCTTAATGTGAACAAGACCGCGATGTTCGCAATTCTTACGAATAACTTCATATAGCAATAGCGCGCGCTCCTTAAAAACGGTTTGATCGCGCGTTGTAATTGAAATGTCGATATCCGCAAGTTGATTGTATTCAGTTGCGTTTCGCTGTGATTTGTTTTCAGCGGTTGATTCATCTAGAACTTTGTTTTCTTCTTTTTTCGGACTTGGCTGAGTAGTAGATGTTAAATTAGTAGATGGCTGAATAGTAGATGTCTGAGTAGTAGACTTTCGGTTAGAAGACGTTTTGGTAGTAGATTTAGAAGAGTTTGTAGATTTAACTTCATCGATAACTTCATCGTCGGAGTCATTAGTATCCGTATCGGTATGATTTTTCTGGTGAAGTTCTAGTTCTTCAGTATCTTGCATCGCGGCAATTCCACCAAGATGCATTGAATTAGTAGTATCGTTAGTCATCGTTTCATACTCGAGTTCATCCTTTCTAAGCTCATCGGCACTAACAATTCGTTCATTAGGTGTTAGTTTGTCACCAACCCCCAAAACTTGCTTCTTATAATCCGCATCCGTAAGACTAACATAACTAGGATAGTAATACTCTAAATAGTTAGCAAATGCTTCATCCTCCGACGTTTTAGGTGTATCAATCATATAAGGATGTGATAGCGGTATATTTTCACGTTCGCGTTCCCAATCAACATCATCAAATCCATCTTCTAAAGGACTACGATGAACGCATGGAATAAGAATAGATCCAGTAACAGCCGCTCCAATCGAGCGAAGATCGAAGCCCTTAAAGGCACCACCGGTCGCAATGTTAAATCTACGCATAAATTCTTCTTTAGAATTAAGACTACGTTTTCCATGTAGATAGAAAGGCATAGTTTGCCCAAGAGGCGAGTCGTTCGTTAGCTGTACAATATACGGGTTCCTATCAATATGGCAATTATCAAACGTTGGTAGAACGTTCGCTTCAGATAGTTTAAAGAGAACTCGCGAAAGATTGTTGACTTGGCTAAACATAATAGTTTCTTCTTGTTTCATGATATATAGCGCATAGTACATACAGTACTTAATTAGTACATCAAAATCACGATTCTTCATTTCCGGTTTAAGAATCTCCCAAACTTCGGTACGCTTAATAATATGGCATTCACGAGGCGACAACATCAGTTTACAAATCATTACGATAGATTGCCTCTTAAGACCAATATCTTTTAGTAGAACAATTCTATGAATAAGTTCATCCATATTAGGATATTTGTCGAGAGGGAGCACTTGCCATTCTAGGAAATTGTTGTTCTTTGTAGCAAGACTCATTTCTTCGTGATAATCATCACGACTAGTTCCCTTGTTATTTTCGTGCTTCTTCTTAGCCTCCAGCATTTCAGCAGGATAGTCGCCTTTGAGCGTATCGAGGTTAGCTTTGACCCAATCCATGCATTCTAGCGAGAAATACGGTAGCATTCTATTTGAGAAAATGGTTAGGTTGTAATCTGGCTTGGTAGTTAGCCCGGTCCAAGTTCGCTGGAAGCGACTTAGCCCTGCGATATACTTATCAATATTCGTAGATGACTTACTAGTAATATCATATTCTAAGAAGAATGAATGCGCCGATTTAACTGCTTCAAAGAGTTCTGTGATATTTAGTTCTGAACGATCAAGCAGATAGTTAAAAATGTGAGCTTCTTCGTTTGAGAAGAGTACTTTAAATGTTACTCTTTTTTGAGACGCGTCGACCGTTTTATCTAAGATACGTCCGTTAAGAAGTTTCGTAGTTATTCCAGACTTACACGTTAGGTTATAAACGTTGTTTTCGACCACGATCTTATAAGTTGCGCATTCCGCCGGAATGTTCAGATCTACCTTATAAGAGGGGTTTGCGATATCAGCGTTAGGCTCCATTATTTTATTTATATAGCAATAGAGTTATTATATTGGCTAACTAACTTTTCAAATTTGAAATTTATAGAATACATAAATCTATAATCGCTTAAAGCTCGATACTTATTAAACCCTATCAAAATATGCGGTTTTTCAATACCCCAGATACCAGCAAACTACTTAAACAAATTGCCGGAGAGTTAGTCAATATTACGTATGGTGAAACATATTTTGATAGTGAAGGCAATATTCTAGAGGCAAAGGTGCCCGGGCATAATACCTATAACATCGATTCAGTAGAATATAGTATTGTGCCGAATTATGGTATTGTTCATATTCCTAACAACACCAATCTATACAATACATTAGTAAATGCAATTGAAGCAAAGTTTCATGAAATGTTTCGTATCGCAGCAACGAAGTTTGGAATGCCTAAGATTCCGATTTATTGTTCAGGTACAACGCAGTATCTTGGAATTGCTAATCCAGGAACAACCGGAACATCGGGAGTTGTTAAATTTGCACCCTGGGACAATACCCCGACTATTCCAACCGGAACACACTTTCTGTGGCATATTGCGTCTCAACCATTTCCCGTAAGTTATTATACAAAGAATAACCCAAGTTCTCTATATTCGCTAAGTAGTATTGTAGTAGATACTAGTAATACTATTCAACTACCGAATGGGTTTAAAGGTCCGGATTATCCAGCTTATGCGGATTACAAAATTTACAAAGAGGGTAAACTTCAACTTGAACCGATTGACTACCACGCCAATTACGGCATTCATCTAGAACTTACCAAACATTATCCGAACGTTGCGCGTAATAAGAAGAAGTCAATGTTTACTAAATGCTCCAGAGGACTTAGATTAGTTAAGTGGGAGTGGCTAAACTTCTATTCTATTAATTCTGATTCTGTTATGGAGTGGTATAAGCAAATTCAGATGGGGCTTCTTGAAACTGAACCCAACGAAGAAGTAAACCATTCGTGCTTTACAACTAATGCTCCGATCTATGATGATTGTTATGTATTTGATATCGTAGAGAGAACTATCGAAGAAACTATCGAAGAAAACGATTTTGATAAGTATCCTGGTGCCGTGGTTGTTGAAGACGTCCCGGTAGCAATAACCGCTACGGTTGAAAAGAAGAAAAAAAAGAAGATTCGGTTTGTAGGACTAGATTCGAATGGAGACGAAGACTCATCCGTAGATAGCGAAGAGGAAGTCGAAGTGATCCCAGTATCTAAAAAGACGGCTAAATCAAAGGCATCTCAAAAAACAAAGACAGCCCCTAAAATTATAAAGACGGCGTCAAAGGTTATTAAGCGCGGCGCTAAGGAACCAACTAAGATGATTAAAATTAAGTACACTAAGAAATACGATACTCCCAAATGCGTATTGATTTCTCCATACTATGTCCATCTATATGGATATCTAGATGCGGTTGCTGAATTTGAGAAACTTACTAAAACTAAAGTATTCGTATATAGAACTAAATCTCCAATTAGTGTGTATGACGCTATTGAAAATAGTAATGCGTCAAAATTAACAAAACAGATTCTTACGCTACTCTATGATAGTGCTACTCTTAAGGACTATAATTCTATTACTGTAAGTGAAACAAATGTTAAACTGAGCATAGGAGATGGCAGTAGTCGTAATATGTCTAATGTGTTGTTCGTCGACGATAGTGTTATTACAGCTCAAATCGTTAATAGCATTGATTCTTAGAAAGGATAAGATTGTTAAGCATGGAAAATAGTTTGAACTGAAACATCATTTAGATTATTTTTTGTAGCCAGAAGTCGGACCTCTTCATATACGATAGGATCTATCCATGGCATTTTTTCTCTTGCCCTATAAAAAGTACCGTTTTTAAATACTTCGCGATTTATAAGTATATCCTTTGAATACTTGTGAATATCTTCACCGGTTGGTTTAGTAACTAAGCCTTCTGAGCATTTTGGTTTTAGTAGTAATACTAATAATACAATAATAATAAGCTGATATACAAATATTTCCATTCTTCAATATATATAGTAAAATAAAAAATGTTTGGGGTGGTTGATATGGTTATATTTTGGAGCATTCCTATGACTGCGTCCATTGTAAAGATTGTAATATTTACAGTTTTAAAAGTAACATTGGGGTTTTAAAAAGTTTTTATCAAAAAACTTTATATTGTTATACAAGGGTGAGAGGCGTTACCTTTCCTTTAAAAGAGAAAATTGTATATTTCTTATAAATCATATAAAATCTTTTTTATAGAGTACCATGGATGAATTTGAATTTGATGGTGGTTTATTTGCGGAAGGTGGTGATGTATATAATGTAGATAACATATATAATGTAGATAACACTACGCCTAAAAAAGGAGGTACTATTAAAACAGATACGTCCCTATTTAAATGGATGGCAATATCTATTTTGATCGTAGCCATTATATGGATTTTATATGGAATATATCGGCAAGTTCGAATTGCTGGTGAAGATAGAAATCAACGATTGACACGAGTTCATTTTAATAATATACGAGGTGAAGACTATGATGAAGAAGCTAAACAAGTAATTGAGTACGGTGAAGCAATTGAAAACCCTAGAGCGATCGATCACTATAGAGTTGGAGCCGTATATCTGTTAAATGCTCAAAACCCCCGGGCGGCTCATCGCCACTTTAATTATGCTTTGACCCAGATTATTAACGGTGAAGTTGATACACGGGAAGCCCCATTTATTTTAGATCGCATCGAAGATTTCCGTGATCATTTTATTGATTTTGTAGATGTTGATGAATTACCACTACAACGCGCTATGTTTGCACACTACGATAATCAGCAATTACAGATTGAGCAAATTAAGAAAGCCAAACCGGCAATAGCCATCGCAAATGACGACCCGGAGTTTAAACAAAAGACGCTTTTATCACGTCAAGAATGGCAGTCGGACAGCCAAAACGTACATGACGCCGCTATTTATGAAGAGCTTAAGACACAAGTTAATAAAGTTATGAATGATAACAAACATATAAAAGATATCCAATTACATGGGTATGACGAAGCTGTCAACTGGCTTAGAGTTAGATATAAGAATGATCCAGAAAAGCGCGACGCAGTAGATCGCGTAATAAGTACTATAAACAACGATTATCCGGTCGGTACGATTCCTAATGTTAGAGAAAAGGATATCCTAACTAGTGTATGGCAGAGAACATTTGATCCTGACAACGCTAAGAATGCGCCGCAAATACGTGAAGCTATGGGTGATGCGGTACTCGATTGTGTCGAACGCGGGCATGTTGTATGTGTTAGTGGACGCACTAGCAAAGTATGGCAGGCACTGGCTCGTTTAGATAAAGATGAAGAAGTTGGTGTTCTCAAAACGAAACAAGCGATTCGTAATGAAATATACCAGAAAGCAGCAAAGGTCGTCGACGATTTTGTCGGTGAGAATGGATCAGCATCTCAAGCATTAAAGGAGTCATATAACAAAAACGAAAACACAGAACAAGTTAAAGAGTTGATTGAATGTATCAGAAGTAAAATCGATGATATGCGTGAAGAGTATCGTCCATTAATGAATGAGCAGCAGTTGGTTACAGTATTAGAGGAATGTAAAGCAGTCGTATAAAGTGGTCGCAGATAAAAAAGAGTCTAGGTTTGAAACCTATAAAGCATTCACCGCGTTTTTAAATTCTTTTTTTATCATAATTATAAATTCACCACGTTTCTTAATACTATAAAATATATAAGGGACGAAAAAAATGTCCGCATTACAATTTACTGTTGATACTTCACCATTGGTTGATAAGGCAGTACGACAATTAACAGCAACTAGTACCTTTCTAAAGGAAATTGTTGTACTCGATTCTAATAAAACTAAATTTCTTACTGATCGTATTCGTATCGCCTTGAAAGATATCCGTAAGACTGTTGATGCTCGCAATGAATATGATATAAAACAACTCGATGAAACAACTTCGGCTAGATTTAATACTAGGCAACGTCCTGAGCCTGAAATTGTTGCTAAACAACACGCTGAATTTATAGTGCAGGAAGTTCGTAAGCTATTGAAGCCCGGTGAAATAGAAGTTTATGAAGTTAGAGTTTCTAATCCGTCAGATGCAGTGTTATCACGGGAGAATGCTGATCTACGTGCACTACTAAAAGTAAAAACGACAGAACTGCTTGCAGCGCAGAATGAAATACATAAACTACAACAACAAATTGCATTGTTACAAGCCGAAAAATCTGAATTGCAGAAATTATTAGACCAAGAAAAACTGCGTGCTAGTGGGCTAGAACAGCTTCTCATCCAAACTCAAAAGGACTTAGTCGAAAAAAGAGAATCATTAGCTATGAAAAATGCCGAATTGACAAATCTTAACGCGGTAGTTGTTGCTAAAGAGGCAGAGTTATTGTCAGCACGTAGTGCTTTACAGTCTTATACGACAGAGTTATCAGCTATTCGTGGTGAGCTACAATCTAAAATTGCTGAATTATCTAAATTACAAGTATCGACGCAAGCCGAAATAGCATTAGTTAACACTAGATTGCAGGGTATGGAATCTACTAATCAAGCCGACCTATTAGTTAAAACTCAACTACAGGCTAGAGTCGTTGAATTAACAGCAGCAAACGAAAGCTTAAGAGCTCTACAAGTATCGACGCAGGCTGAATTAGACGAATTACGAACCGTATCGCAGGCTGAATTATCTAAATTACAAGAAAAACATTTAGCTGAGTTAGCCGAATTACGATCGTCAAACGTACAAGAATTAGCTAAATTACGAACAGTATCGCAGGCTGAGTTAGCTGTTATCCAAGAAAAACATTCAGCAGAATTAGCTGCTATCCAAGAACAGGCATCTATGCCAATAGTGCCAATTCAAACTACATCACCAGCTACCGTAGACGCGGCTGCTGAACAACTAAGAGCTTTACAAACTAAATATGCATCCGAATCTGCAAAACATTTAAAAGCTACAAAATACGTAGCGGCAATTAAAGCAGAATTAGCGAGTATAAAGGCATCCTATACGGCTGCTACGGATCAAATAAATAGTTTACAAGGACAAGTAGTCATCGCAAGGCAAACAGAACAAAGCTTACGTGCTATTATTCGGGAGCTAACTGATAGACAGGCGTCCGATAAAGCCGCATCAGAACAAGCAGTTACCGCCGCCAATAAAGCGTATGCGTTACTACAACAGAAATATGATGGAGCACTTGCTAAAAATGCAGAGATAGAGGCTCAAAGAACAGCTTTATCAATACAACTTGGGAAACTCAACGGAAGACTGGACGAATTAGAAAGAACAGGGGAACGAGTCCGCGACGAACTAATTAGTGTAAGAGCGGCAAAAGCAGCAGATGCTTTTCGGTTTGGTGCAAAGACAGCCGCTGCTGACTCCCAAATAGCTAAATTACGCGAACAACTAAGTGAAAAAGAAGCAGCACATGCCGCTGAGATCGCTAAGTATATGGCACAATTATCTACCGTACCTAGTTCTAATTTAGAAGTAGAGCAACTTAAGGCTACCGTAGCTAATCTAGAACGACAGCTACTGGAAGCAACTGAGTCTAGGGTTAGCGCATTAAGTATGCAAGGCGCACAACATACATCACAACTTGCCGAATTAGGCGATCGATTACAAAAAGCAACTGAGGACCTTACTGTGGCACAAAGAGCGCATCTAGCTCAAATGTCTTCTACGGCGGCTACACATGCGGAAACTATTCAACAAATGCAAAGTAAGCATTCGGCTGAAGTTGCCGAATTAAGGGGTCAAATTGAACGACTTCAAGTGCCGGTACCGGCTACTCCAACTACTCCAACTGATGTAAATACTAATGTAGATGTAAATACTAATGTAGATGTAAATACTAATGTAGATGTAAATACTAATGTAGATGTAAATACTAATGTAGATGTAAATACTAATGTAGATGTAAATACAGAT
>JACCDH011352856.1_pt1 | contig 42387 bp, 35 predicted proteins | sample 7442481 | NCBI WGS metagenome assembly JACCDH01 (sample SAMN15323433, study PRJNA562643) | freshwater metagenome | isolation source: river surface water | place: USA:Blue River Watershed | collected 2017-08-15 | reverse complement strand
CCCAAAGACCTCAATATGATGGGCGTCAAAATCTTCAACAACATTGAAGAGGGTTTAAAAGATGTCGATGTGGTGATGACCCTCAGAATTCAAAAAGAACGCATGGAAGTTGGTCAAGTGCCGGAAGGAGATGCTTTCTTCAAACAGTGGGGTCTTACCCAAGCAAGACTTAAGTTAGCCAAGCCTGATGCAATCGTCATGCACCCGGGACCTATGAATCGTGAGGTAGAGATTGCCAGTGATGTAGCCGATGGTCCTCAGTCAGTCATTCTCAAGCAAGTGACCTTCGGTATTGCAGTACGCATGGCAGTGATGTCGATCGTGGCGGGTAATTAAGAGAAAAAATAAAAGAAAAAAGAAGAAAGATAAAAGAGGCTTAATAGATTGAAATGGCCAAGGAATGATCCTTGGCCATTTTCATTAAATCAGCAAGGGTCCACTTTGATGATGCCAAATGGAAAATCTGAGGGTATCAGGGAAATCTTGACGTCATAACCAATCATGGTAATGGCATGAAGTAAACGTAAGAACTCAACATGTTTGTGATCGCCATTAAAGAACTGAATTGATTTGGTGGGGTTAAGACCAAGACTGCCCATACATGTGATGGGATTTAAGTTCTTTAGTTTGGCCTTTTCGATGAAAAATTCGCAGGTACGGTTCTTTGTGGTGATCATAGATGCTGGCTTTGCATCCATTTCTAATTCAGTCACAAGAGCGGCATTCATGGCTGCTGCTTGTTCACTATTAACGCCTGTGTCATGTGGAAAATACTTCATACGAATACCCATCGATATACCTCTTTCTTGAAGTTAAGTAGAAAAACATCCAATAAAGAGGATAGTCATGTTTGTATAGAGAATGGTTCCAATCTTATTGTAGGAGAGAGCCTACATGAATAAATGTATTTAAAAATAATTAAGCAGTTGATGCCAATGTGGATCGCAGTTCTAAAAGACATTGATTTATCGAGCATACCTTCTATATGAGAGTGGCTCCAGAAAAGAAAAAATACCCAAGGCGACTTTTTTGTTGCGGATCAAGACCAACTGAATGACATCGTAAGGGAGGAAAAGTACTTGGTGCCTTTAACTCAGGACTCTAATAAACTTTTAAGGTAGATTCAAGCAGTTTGACGCTTTGCTATCTGAGTATTGACTAAATCGCTGACTCAGAATTAGGGTTGAACAAAATCAGATATGCTATAGGCGTGTGTAAATTTGTGGCGCCTGTTTGCGAATATTCAATAACAAGCGAATGTCTTTAATCTTCCTAGTTGTTAAAACTGCAGTTTCAGTGACTGTCTTGAGCATATAAATAATCTACTCTTACCAACATCCCTCAGTAGTGCCTGCATTCAGTAGACGATAGTATTTAATCTTTTTTTAATAATCAACCGAGATAAATACAGGACTGGAATGCTGAGCAATACTTTCTCCACTAAAAACAATAAATTTAATACGTGACCTGTTCTACCATTGTCATCATTGAATGGATGAATTGCTTCAAATTGATAACGCATGACTGCCACTCGAATTAACGGATCAAATTCTTTGGATTTATGAATAAATATTTCCCAGTTTTAAAAGTTCATTATCAATTTATTAAAAATTTATCGACATGTTTTCTGATGTGATTTCAAACCTTAAAAAATAATGCTTAGAGGCATCTATACATAGATATAAAAATTGAACCAAAATCAGCTAATGCAAACAAGGAGCTAACCCTTTGCGGTGCGTAACCTCATTGCTGAAATGATCAGCCACCTGGTATTTGTGTGATGTGGGTGCTGCTCATACAAAAGCATGAGCTCATTAAAAAAACTAATCATCTTTTGTCTTGCCATGATTTGGGTGATCAGTACAAACTAATATGCGATTCAGTTCACTAACATGGCTGGCTTTTTACTTGAATGGCGGCAAACATTACAAGTTCAGTCACGCCAAGCTAATCTCACTCAGCTAAGCACACAAATAAAACAAGGTGGAAAAGTTAATAACAATTTTCAACCTAAACCTCGAGCTCAAAAATTATCATATTAGTTAGTGGTCGCCAGAAGGGTGCTATTGGCTTGGCTGAATACCAATACTAAAATTTCAGCCCATCAATCGATGGAGCGCGTTAGAGCGGAAGCTAGACTTGCGAAAGAGGTCAATCTACCGATTCTTTAAACAGGAGGGGCTCTTGGCAGAATCAGTACCCAAGATTTATGGGAGATTCAGCTCAAAGAGTCTTAGAGCAAGAGTTTGGTACAAGTCCGAAGTGGCTTGGACAATAATCCAACGCCACTCAGTAAAATGCGCTTCAATCATCAAAAAAACTTAAAAAAGAGGGCAATAAAACGATTTATCTCGTCACCCACTTTTGGCACATGCCAAGAACTAAGGTGGCGTTTGAAAAAGAAGAGCTAATAGACATTCAGGCTTCGATGAGTTTTTATAAAAAAGAGCAATTTACCCCACTAGATTTATCCCCGAGTTCTGAGGGCTTTCAGATAGCTCGCTGTATTTGGTACGAGCTAGTAGGTTTTCTTTGGTACAAGTAAAGTCCAGTAAAAAATGTATAAAACCGTGGTTTTTTTTATAAAAGTCGATAAACTACACTCTTTACTAGTGTCAAAAAAATTAGATTAGCTCAACTTTATGTCAGAACAAACATTTAACCAAATACCTGAAGATGCAATTTCTCTGAAAGACATCATTGATTTCTTAATCGAGTCTTGGAAGTCAATTGCATTAGGAGTTATCGTCGGTGGATTAGTAGGTGCGGGTTATGCCTGGACTAGGCATCCAATGTACCAAGCTATTGGAAGTATTCAAGTTGCTAAGGTTGCTGGTAGTGATGTTGAAAATCCAGCTTTATTGGTGGAAAAACTCAAAATGCCTATGTACTATTCAGAAAAATCATATTTAGCTTGTGATGTTATGGAAACATCTGAGCCTGGAGATAGAATTGCAAAAGCACTAAAGCCAGCTCTATCAAAAACAGCCTCAATTATTAATGTTTCTTACACGAGTAAGTCCTCAAAAGATTCCAGAGCCTGTTTAGAGGCTATATTAGAGGATATCAACGCTAATCAAAAGTTATTATCAAAACCTATTATTGATATTAAGAAGAATCAATTATCGAAGATCAAAAGAAAACTAGAGACAGCTCAAAAAAATATAAAAATAATACCCATTAAATATGATAATTCTGACTTCTCTGATTCTAAAATTTTCGCCTCCAGTTTATTAAATGCTCTAGTGATGCCTAAAGAAAATGAGATTAACGATTTACAATCTCAATTTGATGATTTAGAAATTTCATTATCAGAACCTCAAACTATGGAAGCAAAGTTCGCCGTACCTATTTTTTCACCTAATTCAAAGGTCTCCCCAAGCGTCAGACTTACATTATTGCTGGGGCTAGTAATAGGCTTTTTTGGGAGTTTTTTATTTCTTATCGGGAAGAAGACTTTAAAAGCATATAAAGAAAATAGTTGATTATTCTTCTATTTTCGCTAAACAATAAACTTCAGCATGTCGGGAGAAAATATCGAAGTACAGTCCGCAGTTTTTTCGAAGTCATACCACTTGTTGGGGCCTTGACAGTTGTATGCGTGCGGTAAGTTCACCTTGATTATTTAAATTTATGCATCCAAAAAAAATTCTTCTTGTTTTTGGCACGCGTCCCGAAGCTATTAAGATGGCGCCACTTATCAAGGCGCTAGAGGCAAACAAAGTGTTTGAAGTAAAGGTTTGTGTTACCGCCCAGCACCGATACATGTTGGATCAAGTGCTTCAACTCTTCGATATCGAGCCCGACTTTGACTTGAACATTATGCGGCCGGGTCAAGATCTCTCCGAAATCATCAGTGGCGTCTTGCGGGGGCTAAACCTCGTATTTATGCAATGGCGTCCTGACGCTGTGCTAGTTCATGGCGACACTTCCACTACCTTTGCCGCTTCATTAGCCGCGTTTTACCAGCGCATTCCCTTGGGGCATGTGGAAGCGGGGCTTCGCACAGGCAACCTTTTCTCCCCATGGCCTGAGGAGGCTAATCGCAAACTCACTAGTGTGCTTGCGCAATGGCACTTTGCTCCCACCGCTCTTTCACGAAGCAATTTATTGAAGGAAGGCGTTCACTCTGCGTCGATTCATATAACCGGTAATACCGTGATAGATGCATTGCTGTGGGTGCGCGAAAAGATCGTTAACAGCCCTCAATTGCGACAACAGTGTGCTCAGGAATTTAACTTTCTTGATCCACGCAAGCGGCTTATCCTTGTCACAGGTCACCGTCGAGAAAATTTTGGGGGGGGCTTTGAGCGCATATGCCAGGCACTAGTTCGTATTGCAAAAAAAAATTCGGATGTACAGGTGGTTTATCCTGTGCACCTTAATCCCCAAGTGCAAGAACCTGTCAAAAGGTTGCTGGGCGACATTAGCAATATTTATTTGATTGAGCCGGTGGCTTACCTACCTTTTGTATATCTTATGGATAAAAGCACAATCATTCTTACCGACTCCGGAGGTATTCAAGAAGAAGCTCCATCACTAGGTAAACCGGTTTTAGTAATGAGGGATACCACAGAGCGCCCCGAGGCGATTGAAGCGGGAACTGTCAGGTTAGTCGGCACCGATGTAGATAAAATAGTCACTGAGGTCATTAACCTGCTTACGGATACCCAGGCCTATCGAACCATGGCCTTTGCACACAACCCCTATGGTGATGGCCAATCTTGCCAGCGAATTGTGCAAGCTCTACTAGACTAATAATAATTTTTGCTAACATACTTTAAGTTTATGAATTTACTAACTATTTCTGTCTTTGGCCTTGGTTATATTGGACTGCCTACAGCAGCTATAGTTGCATCCAAAAAAATCAAGGTTGTTGGCGTGGATGTGAATCAAAAGACCGTAGACATAATCAACTGCGGGCAGACTCACATTGTCGAGCCGGACCTCGATGTTATGGTGCATACCGCAGTAAACGAGGGCTATCTAAGCGCTACCACTGTGCCAGTGTCGGCAAACGTATTCTTGATAGCCGTGCCGACTCCCTTCAAGGGTGATCACGAACCTGACCTTTCTTACATTAAAGCTGCCAGTAAGTCAATTGGGTTTGTTCTCAAAAAAGGTGATTTGGTCATTTTGGAGTCCACTTCACCAGTTGGAACTACGGAGCAAATGGCGATGTGGTTAGCAGAAAGCTGTTCGGAGCTGACCTTTCCTCAAACCCATGGTGAGAACTCAGACATACGCATAGCCTATTGTCCAGAGCGAGTGTTGCCTGGACAAGTCCTACGCGAGCTTGTTCAAAACGACCGTGTTATTGGTGGCTTGACTCCTAAATGCTCTGCTGCAGCTAGCGCTTTCTACAAAATTTTTGTGAAGGGTGAGTGCGTTATCACCGACGCTCGCACCGCCGAAATGTGCAAGCTCACCGAAAATAGCTTTCGCGATGTCAACATTGCGTTTGCCAACGAGCTATCTATCATCTGTGACAAGCTTGGCATCAATGTCTGGGAGCTGATCAAGTTGGCCAACCGTCACCCGCGCGTTAACATCCTTCAGCCCGGCCCAGGTGTTGGCGGGCACTGCATTGCGGTGGATCCGTGGTTTATTGTCAGCGCTGCTCCCGAAGCAGCTCGGCTGATCCGGATTGCACGCGAGGTTAATGACAGCAAACCCAAATGGGTAATTAATAAGGTGAAACTAGCTGTCGCCGAATACCTGCAGGCGAACCCAACCAAAACCGCCAAGGATGTGATCATTGCCTTCTTTGGCTTGGCATTCAAGCCTGATATCGATGATCTGCGAGAAAGCCCGGCTTTAGAAATTGTTGGAAAAATTGCAGTTGCGCATCCCGGCCATATCTATGCGGTAGAACCCAACATTTGTGAGCTACCGGATGAACTAAGGTCGACCAAAGTTGAGTTAATTGATGCAGCACAGGCCTTGATTCATGCGAACGTATTTGTTCTCTTGGTTGATCACACACCGTTCAAACAGCTCACTTCAGCCTACACATCATTAGGAATTACTGTCGATACAAAAGGAATCCTAACATCGTAAGTTGGCAGCAATACCATGAGCAACCTTTGAGAATAGGACAATAAAAATTTAAACCAACAGACGATAAATTTGTTCTCAGCCGTTGATTATCCAAACCAAATGCAATACTAAATGAACCCAAATATTCCTATCGTGGCGTCAAAATCGATCCTAGCTAAGCTACGCCGCCTTTGGCCCCACATCACTCCACGTCGACGGGCACAGTTTGTGCTCTTATTCTTTCTGATGATCATCGTATCTTTTGCTGAGGTACTCAGTATAGGCGCTATGCTTCCATTTTTGGCGGCACTTACAGCGCCAGAGCGTGTTTTTAGTTACCCAATTATCCAGCCTATTATCCATTTTCTTGGTCTAACCGAGCCTAAACAACTACTACTCCCGTTCGCCAGTGCCTTTGCCATTGGCGCTCTGTTTTCTGGCGCCATGCGCCTGATTTTACTTTGGACGCAAACTCGGTTTAGCCACGCAATCGGGGCTGATTTCAGTAGCAGCATTTACCGCCGCACTCTATATCAACCATATTTAGTTCATGTTGCACGCAATAGTAGTGAGGTTATTGCAGGCATTTCAATAAAGGCAAGTGATGTTGTCTGGACTACTGTAATCCCTTTACTCACGTTATTAAGTTCTAGTCTGATTTTGGTCGGAATTCTGGTTGCATTGATGGCTATAGACCCAGTAGCCCCATTTGTTGTCGTTGCCGGCTTTGGCTTGATCTATGCTGCATTAGTTCTCCTGACTAAGAAGCTATTGGTCAGAAATAGTCAACAGCTCAGCCACAAGAAAATTCATGTTCTAAAAGCTTTGCAAGAAGGTCTTGGAGGCATCCGGGATGTGTTACTAGACGGCACACAAAATGCCTACTGTAAGGTCTATCAAAAATATGATTTGCCGCTCCGACGTGCCATGGCTAACATTGAAATAATCAGTAGTAGCCCAAGATTTATAATTGAATCGCTAAGTATGGTGTTTATTGCTGTGTTGGCATACTCAATGGCAGTAGGTTCGACGGATATGACCAACATCATTGCTGTGTTAGGTGCTTTGGCGCTAGGTGCGCAACGATTGTTACCTGCTATGCAACAAGCTTATTCAAGTTGGACATTTATGCGCGGAAATCAAGCATGCTTAGATGATGTTCTCAGCCTTCTCGAACAGAAGCTACCTGCATATGCCGATGAGCTCATTCCCGCCCCCATCCCATTTCTAGATAGAATAACGCTGTTTAATTTGGGTTTCAAATATACTCCACAAACACCTTGGATATTGAAGAGTCTAGATTTATCTATAGCCAAAGGTAGCCGCATTGGATTCATTGGTACTACTGGCAGTGGCAAGAGTACTCTTCTAGACATCATCATGGGTTTGTTGCGGCCCACGAATGGAGGGTTGGCTATCGATGGCGAATCCATCACAGAAGAAAATTACCGCGCCTGGCAGGCTCATATTGCTCATGTTCCACAATCAATTTTCTTGGCCGACACAAGCATCTCGGAGAACATAGCTTTTGGTATACCTGTTGACCAAATCGACTATGAGCGGGTAAGGGAAGCTGCCCGCAAAGCCCAGATTGACCAGACAATAGAGTCTTGGGACAATAAATATGAAACTTTGGTTGGTGAGCGCGGAGTGCGTCTCTCTGGCGGTCAGCGTCAACGTATCGGGATTGCCCGCGCCCTTTACAAGAGAGCCGACGTTATCGTTTTTGATGAAGCGACCAGTGCGCTTGATAGCGATACCGAACATGCTGTTATGAACGTGATTGAAAATTTAGGACACGATTTCACGATTCTGATCGTTGCTCATCGCTTAACAACTTTGAAAAATTGTAATCTCATCGTGGAATTAAGTAATGGGTGTATCAGTCGTAGCGGAACATACTCAGAAATCGTAGGCCAACTTACATAGCGTACTAAAAATCCAAAGGCTCCCAATCTTATGTTTAATAACCAAACCATCCTCATTACTGGCGGCACTGGCTCCTTCGGTAACACCTTCGTGCCAATGACTTTGGTCAAGTACAACCCAAAAAAAATCATCATCTATTCACGCGATGAAATGAAACAGTGGGAAATGGCAAAGCTCTTCCAAGGTGACGAACGAGTTCGTTTTTTCATTGGCGATGTGCGTGATCGTGATCGCTTGTATCGTGCACTTGATGGCGTGGACTACGTTATTCACGCCGCTGCAACCAAAATCGTTCCCACGGCCGAGTACAACCCGTTTGAATGCGTTAAGACAAATATTGTGGGTGCGATGAACCTGATTGATGCCTGTATTGATAAAGGTATCAAAAGAGTTGTAGCACTTTCCACGGACAAGGCTAGTAGCCCGATCAATCTGTATGGTGCTACTAAGCTGGTATCCGACAAATTGTTTGTTGCTGGTAATTCTTATGCGGGTGGGCATAATACCCGTTTTGGTGTGGTGCGATACGGTAACGTCATGGGTTCGCGTGGCTCTGTGATTCCATTTTTTCTATCGACCAAAGACAAGGGTGTACTGTCTATAACTGACCCGCGCATGACCCGGTTCATGATTTCGCTTGAGCAAGGGGTACAGTTGGTTTGGCATGCTTTTGAAGATATGCAGGGTGGGGAGATTTATGTAAAAAAAATCCCATCCATGCGCGTGATTGATGTGGCTACCGCCGTTTCGCCCGAAGCTGAGCAAAAAGTCGTGGGCATTCGTCCTGGTGAAAAGCTTCATGAGCAAATGATTGGTGCCGAAGATGCTCTCTACACCTATGAATACTCTGAGTACTTTAAGATTCTTCCTGTAATTCACAACTGGAGCTTGGATCCTCTTCGCATCAAGGACGGCATAAAGGTGCCAGATGATTTTGTTTATGCCAGCGATAGTAACTTGGAGTGGATGAGCGTGCAAGCGCTCCGAGACTGGATTGAATTAAACCAAGATAAGATTGGGCGAATCTGATGCAAACCATTCCTTACGGGCGGCATGACATAACTCAGGCAGATATTGATGCCGTGGTGGCTGTACTGCAATCAGACTTTTTGACCCAAGGTCCCGTGGTTCCCAAGTTTGAGCAGGCCGTGGCGGACCATTGCGGAGTAAGTCACGCGCTTGCTGTTAACAGCGCTACGTCAGCACTGCATATAGCCTGCATGGCCCTTGAACTTCGTCCCGGTGATTGGTTATGGACGAGCCCAATCACTTTCGTAGCATCCGCAAACTGCGGCCTGTACTGCGGCGCTCAGATTGAGTTTGTGGATATCGATCCGCACACCTACAACATGTGCCCTCAAGCCTTAGAGCGTAAACTGATCGCTGCAGAAAGCGAAGGTCGTCTGCCCAAAGTTGTCGTACCAGTGCACTTGTGTGGTCAGCCTTGTGACATGCAGGCGATTCATGCGCTAGCTCAGCGTTACCGCTTTAAAATCATTGAAGATGCCTCTCATGCCATTGGTGGAAAATATCAAGATAAACCTATCGGCAACTGCGTATACAGCGACATCACTGTTTTCAGCTTCCATCCAGTTAAGATCATCACCACCGCTGAAGGCGGCATGGCGTTGACCAATAGCACTGAGCTGGCCCAAAAGATGGCGCTTTTACGTAGTCACGGCATCACCCGCGATCCGGGGCAAATGACCCGTAAATCTGATGGACCATGGTACTACCAGCAGCTTGAGCTTGGCTACAACTACCGCATGACCGAGCTACAGGCCGCTCTTGGGCTCAGCCAGATAGATCGCTTGGAAAGTAATGTCACTCGCCGCCACGAGCTAGCAAGCCGTTATGACAAACTGCTAGCTACTTTACCTGTTACTACTCCAAGGCAGCATCCAGACAGTTATTCTGGTTTGCACCTGTATGTGATTCGCCTACAACTCGATCAGATCAAACACAGTCACCAACAAGTCTTTGAGTACCTCCGTGAACAGGGCATTGGTGTTAATCTTCATTACATCCCAGTTCACACCCAGCCCTACTACCAGGCGATGGGCTTCAAACCGGGTGATTATCCGGAAGCGCAGCGTTATTACGCCGAGGCAATTAGTCTGCCGATGTATCCAGGCTTATCTGAAATCCAGCAGGATGAAGTTTTTGATGCTTTGAGGAAGGCCATTTACGCATGAAAATCGCCGTTATTCCCGCCCGTGGCGGTAGTAAACGTATACCGCGCAAGAACATCAAATTGTTTTGTGACAAGCCTATGATCGCTTGGTCGATTGAAGCGGCGCGCAACTCGGGGCTTTTTGATCATATCGTCGTTTCGACCGATGACTCTGAAATTGCCGATGTGGCAAAAGCATATGGGGCAGAGGTACCCTTCATGCGACCAGCTGCGCTGTCCGGCGACCATACTGGTACATCGCCAGTGGTGGCGAATGTTATTGAGTGGTATCGCGCGCAGGGCCAGATACCTGATCCGGTGTGCTGTATCTACGCTACTGCGCCATTCGTTTGTGCAGTGGACCTGCAGCGGGGGCTACAAACTCTGGTTGACACTGGCTCAGATTTCGCCTTTTCCGTCACCAGCTATGCCTTCCCGATTCAGCGTGCAATCAGGTTGATTAACAAGGGACAGGTCGAGATGCTCCAGCCTGCAAACTTTAACATCCGCTCCCAAGATTTGGATGAAGTTTTTCACGATGCAGGTCAGTTCTACTGGGGCAGGGCTAGCGCTTGGCTGTCTGGAAAAGTGATTTTTGGTCCATATGCCTCAGCGGTCAGGCTTCCTCGTCATCGGGTGCAAGACATTGACACCACCGAAGACTGGGTCAGAGCCGAGTACCTATTTCAAGCAATAATTCAAGAAAGCGATAATCGAAATGCAGCAACAAATGGAGAGCAATTATGACCTTTAATACTGAGCAAGAAGCATTTTGGGCTGGTGAATTCGGCACTGAATACATCCAGCGCAATCAGGGCGATGCTTTGCTGGCCTCCAACCTCGATTTCTTCGCTAAAGCTTTACGTGCTACGCGGGGTGTTAAAAGCTGCATAGAGTTCGGCGCCAACATTGGTATGAACCTAAAAGCCCTCAAATTGCTTCATCCAACCCAAGAACAGCACGGAATCGAAATCAATGTCGATGCTGCGCATCAGTTAGCGCAGGTTATACCGTTCGTGCATGTTCATCAGGTTTCGATCCTGGACTTCCAACCTAGGCAAACTTGGGATCTGGTACTCATCAAGGGCGTACTCATTCATATCAATCCAGACAAATTGCCGGAAGTTTATGACAAGCTGGTATGTTCCAGCAGCCGTTACCTACTGGTAGCTGAGTACTATAACCCAGCCCCGGTGGCAATACCCTACCGTGGTCATGCAGACCGCTTATTCAAGCGCGATTTTGCCGGTGAGATAATGGAGCGTCACCCAAAGATGCTGCTCGTCGACTACGGCTTTGCCTATCGACGAGATCCGAATTTTCCGCAAGATGACATTACCTGGTTTTTGATGGAAAAGCGGAGTTGATATGCTGACTTACTGCAAACGCTGCGTGATGCCCGATAGCAAGCCTGACTTGCATCTGGATGATGAGGGTGTGTGCAACGCCTGCCGCAACTACGAAAAGCGAAAGGAAGTGGACTGGGACGTCCGACACCAGGAGCTGCTGCAGGTTCTGGAAAAGTACCGCCGTCCTGACGGGAGCAACTGGGACTGCATAGTGCCCGTCAGCGGCGGCAAGGACAGCACCTTTCAAGTTGTGCGCATACTGCAACTCGGCCTGAATCCGTTGTGTGTGACTTCTACCACCTGCGATCTTTCCGAGCTCGGACGCAAGAATATCGAAAACCTTAAGCACTTGGGTGTGGACTACGTTGAGATGTCCCCAAACCCTGTCATCCGGGCCAAGTTGAACCGGATCGGCCTCACTCAGGTGGGAGATATCTCCTGGCCTGAGCATGTGGGCATCTTCACGATACCTGTGCGTGCAGCGGTACAATTCAATGTGCCGCTCCTTGTGTGGGGCGAAAATTCACAAAATGAATACGGCGGTCCAGCTGCTGCCGCTGAAAACAATGTGCTTAATCGGCGCTGGCTTGAAGAGTTTGGTGGCCTCTTGGGTATGCGCGTCTCTGATCTAATTGGCGTCGAAGGTATTGAGGTCAAACACTTGCTTAACTACACCTACCCAAGCGATGAGGAGCTCGCCAGGGTGGGTGTTACTGGTCTTTTTCTCGGCCACTATTTACCCTGGGATGGCTTGGCGAACACATTGATTGCTCAGGCCAATGGGTTTCGAAGTTACGACAAGGTTGTAGAGGGTTCCATGGTCAATTATGAGAACTTGGACAATCACCATACCGGTATCCATGATTATTTTAAATATCTAAAGTTTGGTTTTGGTCGCGCTACGGATTTGGCTAGTGTGCATATTCGTCGTGGTAGGTTAACTCGCGAAGACGGACTGGAGGTGGTAAAGCGTCTTGATGGAAAGTTTCCTTGGGAATATTTGGGCAAATCGCTGGAAGACATTTTGCGGCCACTTGATATGACAGTTGAAGAGTTCATTCGCTTGTGTGACAAGTTCACCAATAAGAAGCTATTCAAGCGTGATGTCAGTGGTGCGTTGCTCAAGGACCGTAAAGGAAACCTTACCAAGATCAACAACGACAACGTATGAGAGTCGGGGTAATTGATTATGGGGTTGGCAATATGGGCTCGGTGATGCGGGCGCTCGAAGAGTTGCGCGTGATGCCTGTCTTAGTCACACGTGCAATCGACATACATGCCGTGGACAGCCTGATATTGCCAGGTGTGGGTAATTTTTCTGACTGCGCTCGACTGCTAAACGAGGGAGGCTGGTTTCCGGCTCTTCAGGATGAAGTACAGGGTGGAAAGAAACCCCTGCTTGGGGTGTGTTTAGGCATGCAACTGCTCGCATCGTACAGTATGGAAGGCGCTAACTACGAAGCACCCAATGGTACGTCGGGACTCGGATTTATCCCAGGTCATGTGGTGCGGCTCAACTCACTAGGTTGTCATCTGCGCGTCCCCCATGTAGGCTGGAATGACGTAACTCCAGTCAATATGGGCGGTGGTTTGTTCGATGGGATTCCCGTTGGTACAGATTTTTATTTCGTCCACAGCTATGCATTTGTGCCAGATAACCCTGCTGACGCACTCGCTACAACGGATTACGGTATCCCTGTGACTGCAGCTGTGGGCAAGGGTCATATTTGGGGGACGCAGTTTCACCCAGAGAAAAGTTCCCGGGCTGGATTCCAGCTTTTGCGCAATTTTATCGAGGGCCGGGCATGCTGAAAGTGCGCGTCATTCCAACTTTGCTGTGGAAGAAGTTCGGTCTAGTCAAGGGTGTTGGCTTTGATAGTGGGCGTCCTGTGGGGACGGTGCTACCCGCCATTAAAGTCTACAACCAGCGTGAGGTGGATGAACTATTGCTGCTGGATATTCTGGCCCACAAGTCAGATGATGATCCGGATTTCGAATCCATTGAGGAATTTGGGCAAGATTGTTTCGTACCACTCACTGTTGGCGGCGGGGTTACCCGTATCGACCAGGTGCAGAAGCTGCTGCGTGCCGGAGCGGATAAGGTCAGTATCAATACCGCAGCTTATGTTCGGCCTGAACTGGTTAGCGAGATTGCAAATCGGCATGGTGCTCAGTCAGTAGTAGCCAGTATTGATGTTCGAGCAGATTCCAAGGGCTTTTGGCAATGTTTCAGCCAAGCGGGGCAACTCGCAACAGGGCGTGAGGTGCGTGAGTGGGCGCGTGAATTGGAAGACCGAGGTGCTGGGGAAGTTTTAGTCACATCCATAGAACGGGATGGCACGATGCAGGGTTATGACCTAGCCCTGATTGAGGCAGTGGCGCGCGCTGTGAAGATTCCGGTAATTGCCTCGGGTGGTGCCGGTACCTACCAACATATGGTGCAGGCAGTTACACAAGCTGGGGCTTCGGCGGTTGCAGCAGCCAGCATGTTTCACTTCACTGAGCAGACACCAGCGGGCGCTAAAAGTATGTTGGCTGCCGCAGGCATACCAGTTCGAAGGCCATTTGTGGCTGAAGCCGAATGACAATTCGATTTGTCTTCCGCGTCGATGCGTCTCTGCAAATGGGCAGCGGCCACATTATGCGCTGCCTGACATTGGCCGATGCACTTGCAGCCGAAGGTGCTCAATGCCACTTTGTAAGTCGCGCGCATCCCGGTAACCTACTGGAGATGATTCGCCAGCGCGGTTTCGCCGTTACAGCCTTGCCGGTAGAACTGTCTCAACCGCTCGCCAACACGCAACTTGCCAGTAAGCACTCTAAAGCGCCGGTCCATGCACCGTGGCTGGGCTGCGATTGGCAAACTGATGCAGAACAAACACGTGCCATTATGCAAACGCTGCACCCCGACTGGCTGGTAGTCGATCATTACGCGCTAGACCAGCGTTGGGAAGCTGCACTTCGGCCGCATTATAAAAAATTAATGGTGATTGACGATTTGGCCGACCGTCAGCACCAGTGCGATTTGCTTCTTGATCAAAACTTGGGTCGCCAACACCAAGACTACCTCAACCTGGTACCTGCAAAGTGCAGGTTACTCATCGGCCCGCAATACGCGCTGTTGCGTCCCGAGTTTGCCGCGCTGCGCACCTACAGTCTCGAACGCCGTCAAAAGCCAGAACTCAAACAGGTGCTCATAACCATGGGTGGTGTGGACAATTCGAATGCCACCTGCAATGTACTGCAAACCCTCAAGGCTTGTACGTTACCGCAAGATTGTCGCATCAGCGTAGTCATGGGACTGCAAGCGCCTTGGTTGCCACAGGTACGGGCACTGGCTCAAGAAATGCCCTGGCCAACCGAAGTGCTGGTGAACATCAGTGACATGGCTCAGCGCATGGCCGATAGTGATCTGGCAATTGGCGCGGCTGGAAGTACCTCATTAGAGCGCTGCTGTCTAGGTCTGCCTACTTTGATGATGGTATTGGCTGATAACCAAAAAGAGGGGGCTATAGCATTGGCTGACTCAGAATGCGCGGTGTTACTTGGTGAGGACGAGAAAATCAAATATAGTCTTCGAACCATAATTCATCTATTGCAGAAGACTGAAATGCTCGAGGCTTTGAGTCAGGCAAGTTATGGAGTTACCGATGGACAAGGGGTGAATAAGGTGACTACAGTGCTAAAAGAACTGTTGAAAGTTGAAGTCGCGGCCTCGCTGCAGGCGCGTCCCGCAGAAGTGGCCGATGAGCAATTGTTATTCGATTGGGCAAACGATCCGATAACTCGAAATAATGCTTTCAATCCAACCTCGATTGAACTGAAGGTACATCGTAATTGGTTAACTCAATGTTTGACCGATTCAGAGAACTGTGCGATATTTATTATAGAGAATGAGGGTGGACTTCCGTTGGGGCAGGTTCGGTTCAGTAAGTCTGAATCCTTGTGCTGGGAAATTCACTACTCATTAGCTCCACACTTTCGGGGTATGGGTTTGGGGAAATATTTGCTAACCACAGCCATTAACGCATTTCAACAAAACTATACTGCAGATGTACTACTTGGAACCGTGAAAATGGGAAACACACCTTCACGCCGTGTTTTTGAGAGTTTGAATTTCACAGGCTCACCTGAGCATCATTCTGGAGTTATTTACTATCGGCGAACTCTACCGAAGTTAATATGAAAATAATAATTGTTGCAACGCCGTATAAACGAAGCGAACAGCTCGTCAGGCAAATTACCAAAAGGTTGCCTAATTATCGGGTTGTGCGGATTACTGCGCATAAAGAACTCAATCCAAAGTTTTTACAATTATTTAATCCAAACTGGTTTGTAGATATTTCACATATACTGCATTTGAAATTACAGGCGCTGCAGGCATACCAAAGTGAACTCAAACTCTTCCCTCATCCACGCTCAATTAAAGCGGTGGAAGCTCTTGCTCAATGGAGGGGAGCCACAGTAGGGGTGCAAGCTGCTGAAGGGTTTGTTCTTGGTCGAAAATTAGTTTAATTACATGGTGTGAATATGAAGATAGATAACCGAGAAATTGGCACTGACGTGCCTCCTTATGTGATCGCGGAAATGTCCGCTAACCATAATGGAAAACTTGAAAATGCTCTCCGGATCATTGAGGAAGCTAAGAAAGCTGGTGCTGACGCAGTGAAGCTACAGACTTACCGGCCTGACACCATGACACTCAACTGCGATTCGGAAGAGTTTCAAATTCAGGGCGGACTATGGGATGGCCGCACGCTCTACGAGCTTTATGAGCAAGCTCACATGCCATGGGACTGGCACGCCCCACTGTTTGCGCATGCTCGCAAAAATGGCATCACAATTTTCAGCTCCCCCTTCGATAAAACGGCGGTCGATTTGCTTGAAGATCTTAATACCCCGGCCTACAAGATCGCGTCCTTCGAAGTTGTTGACCTGCCGCTGATCAAATACGTAGCCAGCACCGGTAAGCCCATTATTATCTCCACCGGTATGGCTGATGCCGAAGAGATTCAAGAGGCTATAACAGCTGCCCGAGAAGGCGGCTGTAAAGATCTGGCTATACTGCACTGCGTTAGCGGCTACCCAGCGCCGGCAGAAGACTATAATCTGCGTACTATCCCTGATCTTATCCGACGATTCGGGTTGGTAACTGGCCTTTCAGACCACACACTGGACAACATAACAGCTATCACCAGCGTGGCTATGGGTGCGGCAATTATTGAAAAGCACTTCACCCTCAACCGCAATTGCGGCGGCCCAGATGACAGTTTTTCGCTGGAGCCTTCAGAGTTGGCTGAGCTCTGCAAAGATAGCAAAACAGCATGGGCCGCACTAGGAAGGGTAAATTATGGCTATAAACCAAGTGAATTGGGTAATATTAAGTTCCGTCGATCCCTATATTTCGTTAAGGACATGAATAAAGGTGATACGATAACAGCTGACTCGATACGCAGTATTCGCCCAGGATTTGGTCTTCATCCGAATGAGCTAAATAACGTAATTAATAAAAAAACCACATGTCAAATAACTGTTGGCACACCAGTGACATTGAGTACTATTTCGGACTAAATATGCAAAAAAAATCTTTTCAATCGTTAGTATTTGTCGCCAAAGTAGTTGTGGGATCCCACATTAAACATCCCTAAGGTTGTTCATGATAAGAAAATTATTCCAAGGCTTAGTGAAATTTAAATCAACCGATCCTGATGCCAGGGTGATCACTTTTAAGAGTAAGGCTTGGAGCACTCAGAAGTCAGCAAAGGCCTACTTCAAGCACGTCGAACACGTTTTTTTTCACAATATCACGGCAAACCTCTTCAAGGAGAACGTTCCTCCAGGGTCGAAGGTTTTGGACGTTGGCGCTGGTACCGGCCGACTTTCCTTCGAGCTTGCAGACCATGGTTGCACAGTCCTTTCGAGCGACATAAGCGAAGAGATGCTCAGTTACATCGATAAGGCTAAAGGGGCGCGGTCCGTCGAAACGCTGGTAGCCGGAGCTAAGTCGCTACCGCTCGAAACTGAATCTTTCGATGCGGTCGTATCAATGGATTTTATGTTGCACTTCCCGGATTGGCGCGACTTGCTTGCAGAGCAGGCGCGTGTTTGCAAACGAGGTGGAGTGGTCATGTTCAATTTTCTTAGTAAGGAAAACACTAGCTTACTTGCTAAACATCGCATAAATAATGAAGCTGATACTAATTATTTTTCGACAGGCTATGCTGTATTCGCAAGCAAAAGTGAGATGGAAGAGGTGGCCAATCGATTGGGGATGACGCTAGAGGCGCTGTATCCATACGATTTTTTTTCATTCAACTCAATTTTCGGTTGTAATCTTACAAAAAGCGACATACATACCTTCCATAAGAGTTTTATAAATTCGATTGAGGAAGCCGCTGTTCTTGACTTCGTAAAGACCTATGAAGAGAGTATCGTGCGATACATGCCGATCGAGTACAGTGTGACAATGATCGTAAAGATGCGAAAGAAATAGAGAAAATTATGAGATTATTAATCACTGGAGCTGTACCTTTTTATCACAATGTGCTGTGCATCTCATAGGGTTGGTATCACGGGAGCAAGTCATTCATGATGCAGTGCAGAGCGACGCGAGTTCAATGAAAAAGATGCCGGCGCTCGCACTGCTTAAAAGCCCTTCGCGGGAGTTTTTTCTAGGCTATGAGAGTTACAAAAAGAACGTTGTCCATGACTTGCTATGGGGTGAATCTACTCGAGCCAGCCAACCCGTTAGATGACCTCATTTTCGGCTCATTAACCTGACGTCTATCTATTATGTATGTCTCCCGAGCTTAAGAGCTATTTTAAGGCGATTACGGCCTTAGTTTTCTGGTGTTCACTATTGAAGAGGCCACCCGGGGGTGGGTATAGTTAAGACGAGAACGGGCAGAAGTCATCTAGATTCCTCAATTCTGGTATGTACTTCACCAATATCCCGCCTATTTTCGCGAAATTGGGATGCAGGTAAAAAGTATCGATCTTATACATTGCAAGCATCTTTGTTCGGTAAGGTCTTACATCTATGTAACGGTGCTCAGCACATTTGCCACAAAAATTTAGGGCTACTTGACTAATTTTAGCGCTAAGTTTGTTGCAGAATGGATGATCTACTAATATAAAAAGTGCAACGCATCTGATTTGAACTTTACCTCGATACAGAAGTCCTTCGGGGCTAGAAAAGGCCAAGGGGGCGATTGGGCTTAATCTACTTAAATGCGCCAGTTGCGAACACTCATTACTATCGGCCGGGCGCTTTACTATATCCGACTCTCAATGCTATAAGAAGTTTCGCTGTGGCGTGCTTTATCATGAGGATTTAAGTTGTCACACTGGGATACTAATGCCTTACCCTATCAAGCTATATCAGATTAAACAATTAGACGGATCCGAACATTCGAGGAGATTCGAGTGAATAGGGGGCCTCTGCCGCATGACTAAGCGTTTTTTAGTGATGACAGCTGACGAGCGTACATGGGATTTAAGCGGACCTGTGTTGTTACTCGGGGACTGGTGCGCGCCGCATAACGGCCCGTTCGACAAACTCGATACCATAGTCGCGCCTTACCACTGGCGAGACCGAGAAAAAATGCAAGCCGACGTGGCATACCTCGACGGCTTTTACGAGAAGCTGTTATTAGCGGTGGCCACAAGACTTAACGATCTTCACGGTACGGCTTGGCCCACACGCTACTGGCGAATACTAGCCGGTCCTTGGCTTGGCTACTTCTTGCATATCTGCTATGACCGCTGGCTGTCGATCGAGTCCATCCGGAACGAGCCGCTGCGTAGTGTGCGTTTAATCGACCCGAGGTCTATGGTGCCTGCTGATATGGCCGACTTCTACAGATTAATATCTACCGACCGATGGAACCACGGGATTTATTCGCACATAGTTCGCAACGCCAGCACGATCCATTACGAAGATATCAGCCACGTCGAGCCAGACGCACCTGCCGCTCGTCCAAGCGGACTCCGCCAAGCTGCTTTCTCGGCATACCGGGCGCTCTCCCACCATCTGGTGCGCGAAACCGATTTATTTCTGCTAAATACGTTCCAGACGCGCGCTGGTCTTGCTGAACTGCACCTGCGTCTTGGGCAGGTGCCGTGCTATTGGAAATTCGTGCCGGCCCCTCGAGTGCCGGTTGACTCTGCTTGGCGATCCTGGACACTCCCTGGAGTCGCGCAAAATGAATTCGAACAATGCTTTCTTTCATTGCTTTCATTACAGATGCCAACTTCGCTGCTCGAGGGATATGAGGCTCTGCAAAGTACGGTTGCGCAACTGCAATACCCATCGCGCCCGAAAGCAATCTTTAGCACGACATCCCTCTGGTTCGACACTGTGACCGCGGCATACGCTGCACAGAAGGTCCACGAAGGCTCTAAGCTTTTTTATGGTCAGCATGGGGGGGTCTACGGCGTTGCACGCTACACCGCAATCGAAAATCATGAGATCTGCGTGTCGGACCGCTATCTTACTTGGGGTTGGCAAAAGGAGGGTGAGATTGGCATTGTGCCGTTCGGGCTGCTTAAACCAGTACCGCGACTTACAAGCAGTGCTAACGGCAAGAATAAACTTCTTACCGTTACGCTTACACCCTTCAGCCGTTATACGTATCTCCTAGCGAGCGATTCGGCAGTTGATTACCTCCGTTACCTTGAAGACTGTTTCGCTTTCGCGGAAAAGCTACCGAAGCAGGTTGCGGTAAGGCACGTGGTGCGTCTTACACCGCGCGAAGTTGGCTGGAATCTTCAAGCCCGCTGGCGTCAAAGACTACCCAATGTTGAGCTTGATATTGGGCAACGCGGGATGATCGATGCAATGAAAACTGCGCGTCTAACCGTCTTTACATATAACTCGACAGGCTTTCTGGAAGCTATCGCGATGCGCGCACCATTTATTCTTTTCTGCGACGAATTCCAATCGCCCCTGCGAGAATCCGCAAAAGCTGATTTCGACATACTAGCCCGCGCAGGGCTTTACCACACGACGGCCGATAGTGCCGCAGACCAAGTGGCGGCGATATGGAATGACGTCGACAGCTGGTGGACTTCTCCCTCTGTGCAGGATGCGCTGGCACATTTCGAGGCAAAATACTGCAAGTGGCATCCACGACTTGTTAAAGATCTGGCCGCCACGCTAGAGAACTTGTGCAGCTAACGATAAAAATAGAGTGAAACAAAAAATGTCATATTTTGGGAAATTTAGAGGTCGACTCGGTCCTGCATCGAAAGACCAGCCGCTAAAAACGGTCAAAGATATAGGGAAATTCAAGAACCAGGTCTGGGCGAGCATAAAGGTTACAGATAGCTATGTGAACCAAGTCGAATGCACCTTTTTGAGTTCGTCTAAATCGCGATACTCAAAGAGGCTGGCACAGGTAAGCCGCGCGCTCCTTGTCGACGCGAAAACGAGCTGACTTTCACTGCTTCTCGCCTCCATGTACAACCACGACGGGAAGATCTTAAGATTGTCCGATTCAAAAAACTTGATTAAAAGGATAGCTATTTAATGAAAATCGATGAACTAGTATTTGGGAATGCGCAAATGACAGACGGTGTATTCCATTTTGACAGCGGTGTGTTTGCCTATTCCGACGGCGATACCGCTGAAAAGTATATCTACGATGTGGTGCAGTCAGCGACTGATATTTCCAGCCGATCTGCCGAGCTTGAAAGAAAAATTATTGACTGGTCCAGTCGATATCATTTTGCGTCAAGTCGGGCCAACTGCTTTCGTGTGGTTAATTTTAAAGCTGATGCCAGAATTCTAGAAATCGGGTCCGGTTGTGGCTCGATCACCCGCTATCTGGGTGAAACCGGCCTCGAAGTTATTGCGCTTGAAGGAAGTCACCGAAGGGCTGCCATTACAAGAAGCAGGACAAGAGATCTCCCAAACGTTACGGTCATCTGCGGATCCTTCTCTGAGTTGAAGTTCAAAACGAGCTTTGATTATGTGATTTGTAATGGTGTTCTAGAATATGCACCGCTTTTCGTAAAATCTCCCAATCCGGCTGATGCCTTCATCAAGCAAATATCCGAACTAGTTGCTCAGAATGGTACGCTCTTGCTGGCGATTGAAAACCAACTTGGTCTTAGATATTTTTCCTCTGGAAAGGAAGAGCACACAGGTATCATGAGCGATGGGATTGAGGGGTATGCCAGGTTTCCGAATGGTCCCAAAACGTACTCTAAGAAAAGATTGTTGACCCTTATCAACAGTAGATTCAAAAATATTGAACTTCTGCTTCCTTTACATGATTATAAATTTCCTAGGGCTATAATTCGTGAAACCCTTGCAGATCAAGTTGATTGTGGTGAACTTTTTGGAGTTATGGAGGATTATGCATACCCGACAATGAGAAAGCCTAATTTTCATCAGCGACTAGCATGGCGCTGTATTAGTGATGCTGGTCTGCTGAGTGAATTTTCGAATTCCTTTTTTGTAATGGCTAGTAACGAATCAATTGATTTGTTAGAGAAGTCCTGGTTGGGTGAAATATTTAAAAAGGACTCGACCGCTGGTGATGTTAAATCCAGCAGTATTGTCAGCCAAATGATTGGCGATGCACAAATGATTTGTGTTGTTAATAATGACGCATCGTCAAATTCTGGTGTTAAAGGAAGCTTTACTCCTTGGATAAATGGCCCTTCTGTCCATACCCTTATCGCAGCAGCATTTCTGCGTAATGATGCTAACACCAGTATTCTTAAAGATATAGAAAAACCTATACTTGCGTGGTGGACTGCTCTTAATTCGAGTGCTGGCCATGTAATACCTAGCGAAAATCTTGATGCAATATGGAGGAATGCAATTTACACAGATTCTGGCGTGGTATTAATTGACCAAGAATACAAATCAAAAATTCCAGTTTCAAGCATCTTTATAATATATAGATCGGTCTTAAATTTTGTGAGTAGTGAACAGATTTTCATGCATAGGTGGGCTAGAAAAAATCGATTTCTTTCCGAAAAGAAAATTATTAACATCGTTGCAACGATTGTTGGAGTAGAAATTAATTCAGGTGATTTAGAAAAAGCAATACAGCAAGAAATTAATTTTCAGCGTGAGCATAGCGCAAATCATTTTTCTTATGCATCTCGACGCATTCGGTTGATCATGCCGATTTTATTTATAAGAAGCTATGAAGATGGAAGGCGCTGGCTCAAGTCCTTATTTCGAAGGATTAAGAATCGTTTATGCTAAGTTTGAGAATCGTTAACTGATATCTGTTGGTGTAACATTAGAAAATCGTTATAAAATGTCAGAATTAAATGCTGTGATTGATCTCTTTGGAAAAAGTTAGATAATGGTTGAGATCCTTTTGGCAACTTATGGAGGCGAAAAATATCTTGCCCAGCAAATTGATTCAATATTGACACAGTCCTATCGTGATTGGACGCTCCTCATTCATGACGATGGATCGATAGATGGAACGCTGGGTATAGCTAAATCCTACCAAGCAAAACACCCGGATAAAATTTTTATTATTGATGACGGAATAAGAACCGGCGGGGCAAGAAATAACTTCAACCACTTGATTAGTCACTCTGTTGGCAAACACATCATGTTTTGCGATCAAGATGATGTTTGGTTGCCAAACAAGATTGAAATAAGTTATGCAACGATGGTTGCTGCAGAAGGATTGTTTGGCAATGACACGCCTATTGTAGTATTCTCTGACTACTGTGTGGTCGATGCCAATTTGACCCTGATTGCTACTTCTGGATGGGACCTCCAGCGAAATGGGCCAGGATTTAGTCACGATATAAAATTACTTGCTGTTCGTAATTGCATTACAGGATGTGCATGTATAGTCAACAGAGCCGCCCTTAATATATCCACGCCAATTCCAAGGGAGGCAATAATGCATGATTGGTGGATCGGACTCTGCGTATTGAAATATGGCGGACGTCTCATTCCAGTTAAAATACCTACGGTCCTTTATCGTCAGCATAATGCAAATGTGATTGGCGTAACTCGATACAACTGGAAATATTTTCTGGAAAAAGCTATGTACTTGAGGCGCACTTTTCAAGATACGACAGCTGTTTATCGCATGGCTAAACACATCATGGTTTTTAAAAATTTTGTTGATTTCATTAAATTCAAACTGATTTCATTGAGCATGGCAATAAGGCAAAAATGCGACCCTCAGTAACTGTTTGTATGGCAACTCATAATGGGGCCAAATTTTTAATTGATCAAGTACAGTCGATACTCGATCAACTTAAACAGCATGATGAGTTGATAGTTATAGATGATTTTTCAACAGATAACTCATTTGCTATACTGAGTAGTTTTAAGGACTCGAGGTTAAAGCTATTTAAGCAAACAACTAATTGCGGTCATGTAAGAACTTTTGAGAAGGCGCTTTACATGGCAGAGAACGAGGTTATTCTATTGGCTGATCAAGATGATGTTTGGCTCGAAGGAAGATTGGACCTTCTCACTTCAGAATTGTTGTCGTCTGACTGTTTCTTGGTTACTTCAAAATACAGTTTAATTGATGAGAATGGACAAATTTTGGACGAACCACCCCAGTTAAATAGATATGTGTCATCTGGTTGGCGCATTGCTAATATCGTAGATATCTTTCTAGGGAGACAGGCTTATTTTGGATGCACCATGATACTTAAGGCGGATTTATTAAAGTTAGCATTACCTATTCCCAATTTCGTCGAGAGCCATGATATTTGGTTGGCGTTAGCTGCCAATATCCAAGCAAAAAACAAACATTCTGAAAAGATTACGCTTCATAAAAGAATTCATGCGAAAAACCTCACGCCAGTTAAGCGCAGAAATGCATATAAAATATTGATGTCAAGAGCTCTCCTATTATTATCTGTGACTTGCATAGTTGTGCGTATTTGGAGAAGTAAGATGCTTAGATATTCATGAAGCCACTTTTAGTGCGTTCGCACACAATCATTTGCCTTGGTCTTACTCTCAGCTTATGTGCCTCGTTGGTTGGTGGTAATTATCCATATATTTTATTGGGGCTCACTGTTATTGCGCTAGGGGCTTTGAGTTTAGTTTGTTTGCTGAAAGGATTTACGCTACCAATTAATCGATGTGATTATGTTTTACATAAAAAACATTCTGTTTTTGAATTTTTTCTATTGTTATATTTAGCTAATTCTTGGTGGCTAATAATGCTAACTTGGGCGTTTGGGTTGTCAAGGGGGCTTTTTTTGGATGTTGATCCTTCTCACGCCTTTAGAAATTTTTTTGGAATGGTCGTCTATGGCATCATACCGATATTAATTTTTTATTCGGTGCCTAGCATATCAATTATTCGTATAGTTGTGGCTGCCAGCGTATTTACTTTGCTTTACCAAATTTATTCGCTTTACTTTTCGATTAGTTTAATTACTTCAATCTCGGAAATTAATTCATTATCTGAACTAAGAGTTGCTTACAACAGTGGTACCGTAATTCTTTTTCCATTACTTGCCATAAGTGCGGCATCAGTATTCTATAAGAATTGGCGACAGCGTATTGAGCTAGTCAATATCAATATCATTTTTAAATTGTTGAGTGGCCGTGCAGGGCTTTTATTTCTTCTTGCTGCTATCATAGTTCCGAGTATGTCGAAAGGGTGGATTTTAACTTCTGTCTTAATATTAATCACCGCTTTTTGTTTTAGTGCTTTTGAATATTTTCGAAGGGGAGTGTTCCCTATTTTTGTATTTAGTACTTTTGTTATAGTAGCAATAGGTTATTTTCTGATGCCTACATCGATTCATGAAGTAATTGCTTATACATTTAGCCAAAATGATATTTCTAATAAAATTCGCAGCGAGCAAGCGCAGTATTTAATTAATGAGTTTTCGATATTTGGGAGTGGATTGGGTAGCGCTTTACTCTCTGGCTATGTTCGTGATGATACGGGGTATGGTTTTGAGCTGACTTACCTCAATTTGATTCACAAACTAGGTATTTTTTCAAGCCTACTTTTTTTGGCATACTTTTTCACGGTGTTGTTGGCTCTTTATAGGATATGGCATCAGACCAACTTATTTGAATCTTATTTTGTTTTTGGGTTGATGGGCTTTCTCATATCTGGGGCTGGCAATCCAATTTTATTATCACCAACGACTGTTACGCTACACGCTTTTGCAATTTATATCTTGTTGGTTACGGGTGATACATTAAGCAATCATCGTTAAGTGCAAACTTAAATGTGCGGTGGCGTCACTTTATGCTTGAGGTGTTTTTCGGTAAACGGGTCAGCCAAACTAGTCTTCTTTTAAGGATTTTAGGCCGCATTTTAAATTCTGAAGTAGCTACAAATACAGGATTTTAAATGTACATTGAGATGCGATATGCGCAAGAAACTAAGTGATATGTTCTTTCGACTGAATGGGAGCGATCTAATTCCAGTTTTTTTTGTGATCGCTTCGGTTCAGGGTACGGTTATTATCAGCCAGTTTTTGGCTACCTTTATTTTGACGCCCAAAGAGATGGGAGTTATTCGCTCGCTGGAGAGTATTCTATCCATCCTAATCTTGGTGGCTGGAATTGGCGCCCAGTCCTTGGTGATTCGAGATGTTGCTTTGACTGCCCAACCCTCAAAACAAGTAGAAGTGTTATCGCATGGTTTATTAGCTATTGGGCTGGGTTGTATTTTGTCTATTTCAGTAGCTTGGGGTGTAAGTTGGTTACTTGATTCCAAAATATTGATGCTGGTTGCCGCATGCGCTGGCTTGATTGCCCTGAGTAATGTGGTTCGACTTGTGACCGCATACGCTCATGGTGCGCGCCGCGTTAGATATATCTTTATCCCCGTTACAGCATTGTCTGGCTTCTCTGTTTGCTTGATCTTAGTCTGCACTTTTTTTTGGGGTGTTCAAGGCTGGATTGTCGGCCGTCATCTGGGAGAGCTCTTGATGCTGCTCGCTTTGCTGAAGCTTTTCTGGGAGATTTTTAAGTTCTCCAAACATCTTCACATTACCCCATCGTCGACTTACAACTTTCTCAAACGCGGCTTGTTGTGCAATGTTTCCTTAGCTCTTCGGATGTGTGCTGACGTCATGCCAATATTGCTAGTCACAGCTTTAAAAGTACCCACGGATTTCATCGCACAAATTGGCATGTCTGTTTTGGCTACCCAGTTGGTCATACTGCCTTTAGCAGTTGCTGCACAATTTATGCTCCCGCGTGTCATTGCTAGTGAACATATGTGTAGAGCAGCAATTGAACTTAAATTTCGTAAGCGGATGTTTTTTTTCGGAGTTATTGGGGCCTCCTTGTTTGGCATCACTGCTCTATTAGGTACTTGGATGCTACAAAGTGATTACGATATCGCTTTTCAGTGTGGCGTGGTACTCGCATTTACTTTGCCATTTCGAGCATTGATATTGGTGTACGGGAATCATGCTGTAGTGAAGAGTAGTTATAAATTGACTGCAATCGTCAATCTGATTGAATGCGTTGTGATCTTTGTTGTAGGAAGTTTTTTGTATTCACAGTGGGGCATTCTTGGCGTGGCCGCTGCCTGTTTGATTGGAGCGGTAATAACTTATGTTTGGCTCAGAAATGTTTAGTGATAATCAGAAATGATGCTGGATCAAGACCCTGAAATTTGATGGCCTACATGAGATTTCACCCCGCGTTCCTAATTAATCAAATAAACAACTTATGATTGGTTTTAAAAATTCTTCTGATGTTAAGTTGTATCAATCAACTAAATAATTCTTTCAATTACATTGATTTTTATATTTTTTTACAAAAAACATTTATATTAAACATTAGGTAGTCAAGAGGAGATTTTAAATGTGCGGAATTAGTGGGAGTCTTGGATTGTCAGTGCTTGATAAAGCAAGAGCTCTTTACTTACAGCGTCGTCGTGGCCCGGATGGCTCTGGCTTTTGGTGTGATGATGAAAAGCGTATTTTGCTTGCGCACGCTCGTCTTTCTATTATTGATACATCCAATTTTGGCTATCAGCCTATGGTTTCTCATGACGGTCGCGTCATAATGGTTTACAACGGCGAGGTTTATAACTACCGAGAATTGCGTGCTGAACTCGAGGCTGCTGGTGAGGCGTTTATAGGAAATTCTGATTCTGAGGTTGTGCTGGCTCTTTTCGCTCGCGAGGGCGCTAATTGTTTCACGCGTTTGAATGGAATTTTTGCTGCGGCGTTTTGGGAGAGGGATGTCGATATTTTGACTCTAGTACGTGATCCATTGGGTGTAAAACCACTGTATGTGGCTGAGTCGGTCTCCGGCTTTGCATTTGCCAGTGAAATGAAGGCGCTCCTTCGCTCTGGGATGGTCGAGCCATGTCTTAACCCGCAGGCCGTGTTGGCACATCTCGGATATCTTTGGTCACCTGGCGGGGCAACTGTGGCGCAGGGTATTCGTAAGGTACTTCCAGGCCATGTGGTGAAAGTTCGTGAGGGTAAGGTAGTTTCAGACAGTAGTTACCGCGAAATTATTTTTCATCGGCAACCTGCTCCGCATAATGATTCGCAATTTGCTTTGCAGGTGGCTGCTGCAGTCAAAGAGGCTGTTAGCCGGCAGATGGTCTCAGATGTGCCCTTGGGGGCATTTTTATCTGGCGGGCTTGACTCTTCAGCTGTGGTAGCGTTTGGGCAGCAGCAGCTGCAACAACAAAGCAGCGGCAACGCAGGCAGGCTGCAGTGTTTTAGCATCGAGGTGAAAGATGGTTCTTCGTCTGCAGAGGGGTTTGCCGAGGACTTACCTTATGCGCGACGAGTTGCAGAGTATGTAGGGGTAGACTTACATGTGGTGCAGGTAGGCGATGAAATGATGAACCGGCTTCCCGAGATGATCTACCTGCTGGACGAACCTACAGCTGACCCAGCAGCCCTTAATGCGCTCTTTATCTCCGAGTTGGCTCGCTCGCAGGGTATCAAGGTTTTGCTGTCAGGTGCAGGCGGTGACGATATTTTTACGGGCTACCGACGCCATTTCGCTTTAATGCAAGAACGCTGGTGGGCAAGCTGGCCCCAGTCAGTGCGGCAAGGCTTGTCTGCTTTGACTGGGTTGCTGCCGATCACTAGCCCTTTGGGCCGCCGCATTTGTAAGGCGTTTCAATACGCAGGGCATGATGCCGAGCATCGGCTTGCCAGTTATTTTTTTTGGTTAGACCCTTCTCATGCCCTGCGTCTGTTGACACCTGAGTTTCGGGCTGGCCTGGATGAAGAGTCTTTGTATGCTCCTTTACTGCGGACCTTAACGAGCTTACCAGTCGATACTGAGCCACTCAATCGAATGCTGTATCTGGAGCGCAAACACTTTTTAGCAGACCATAATCTGAACTATACTGATAAGATGGGTATGGCTGCTGGCGTGGAAGTGCGCGTGCCTTTGCTTGATCTGGACCTGGTGCAACTCGCTGGTTCGTTGCCCATTGACATGAAGCAACGTGGATCGGTTGGCAAATGGATTTTCAAAAAGGCGATGGAACCTTATTTGCCGCACGATGTGATTTATCGGCCAAAGACCGGCTTTGGCCTGCCTCTGCGTAAATGGTTGCATGGGGTGCTAAAACCTATGGTGGATGATGTGCTTTCACCCCACAGTCTGCTTGCGCGGGGTGTATTTGACCAAACTGCCGTGCGCCAACTTATGGAATCAGACCGAAGCGGTAGGGTCGATGCGTCATATACCATTTTTGGTATGGTGTGTTTGGAGTTGTGGTGTCGGCAGTTTATCGATGGGGCTTACGCGCTGGATGCTGATCTTTAGAAATTGAACTTAAAAAGATTGATATGCGACAAATTGTGCAACATATGGGTACTGGCTTGACTGAGGTGCTTGCAGCCCCAGTACCCTCAACGCAAGCGGGATCATTGTTGATAAAATCAACTTGCAGTCTCATTTCGGCTGGAACTGAGCGAATGCTCGTCAGTTTTGGTAAAGCCTCGTATTTGGAGAAAGTTCGCCAACAGCCTGAAAAAGTCAAGATGGTGCTGGAGAAGATTCAGACCGACGGACTGATGACCACATTAGAGGCCTTGCAGTCGAAGCTAGCGCAGCCATTGGCGCTAGGCTACTGCAACGTGGGTGTGGTGACCGAGGTGGGTGCCGGGGTTAAAGGCTTCAAAGTGGGTGATCGTGTAGTGTCCAACGGCCCGCACGCCGATATGGTGAGAGTTTCCAAGAACCTTTGCGCCAGCATTCCAGATGGTGTAGACGACGAGTCAGCTTCGTTTGTAGTTATAGCAAGCATCGGCTTGCAGGGCATTCGTCTGGCGCAGCCCACCTTGGGTGAGTCATTTGTGGTCACAGGTGTGGGCCTCATCGGGCTGCTTACTGTCCAGCTACTGCGCGCGCAGGGCTGCCGTGTGCTGGCTATTGACTTTGATGAAGCCAAGCTGGTACTCGCCCGCAAATTTGGCGCCACTACATGCAACCCTGGCCAGGGTGAAGACCCGGTCGCCGCCGGCATGGCCTTGAGCCGCGGCCAGGGGGTAGATGGGGTCATAATCACCGCCTCCACTAAGTCCAGCGATCCGGTTACACAGGCAGCGCGTATGAGCCGCAAGCGTGGGCGCATTGTGCTGGTGGGTGTGACTGGGCTGGAGTTGAATCGCGCTGACTTTTATGAAAAAGAACTCAGCTTTCAAGTTTCATGCTCCTACGGCCCGGGCCGGTATGACCCGAACTACGAAGACCGGGGTAATGATTACCCGTTGGGGTATGTGCGCTGGACAGAGCAACGCAATTTTGAGGCTGTGCTAGACATGCTGGCCAGCGGCCAGCTCGACGTGAAGCCGCTCATCACACACCGTTTTGCATTTGAAGATGCGCCGCAGGCCTACCAGACGCTGACGGAAGATAAGAGCGGTCTGGGTATCTTGTTAAAATACACCTCACCGGTAGCCGATCGAGCCATTCGTTGTATTACGCTGGCGCCCGCTGCCCAATTTGACGCGCAGCGCCCGGTGCTTGGATTTATTGGCGCGGGTAATTACGCCTCGCGTATGCTGATTCCGTCGTTTAAGGCAGCAGGTGCGCAGTTTCACACCATCGTTACTTCTGGGGGTATCAATGGTGTGATCCATGGTACTAGAGCGGGCTTTGCCGAGGCTTCCACAGACATGGCCGCCATGCTTGCTAACCCTGCCATCAATTCGGTGGTCATCGTTACGCGCCACGACACTCACGCACGCTTTGTGGGTCAAGCGTTGCATGCGGGGAAGCATGTGTTCGTTGAGAAACCACTTGCTATTCACCATGCTGAGTTGGAGGAAGTGCAAGCGATATACGAAGCTGCCCATTCATCCAATCAACCCTTTAAGGGCCCGCAGTTGATGGTGGGATTCAATCGCCGTTTTTCGCCACAAGTGCAAAAAATGAAGACTTTTTTGCAAGCGGTGAAAGAGCCTAAGTCATTCATCATGACCATGAATGTGGGCGCCATTCCAGCTAATCACTGGACGCAAGACAATGCAGTGGGTGGTGGTCGGATAATTGGTGAGGCATGCCACTTTATTGATTTGATGAGGTTTTTAGCTGGCAGTAAAATTGTATCAGTGCAAGCAAGGCGCATGGGCGATACACCGGGTATGGCAATTACCGAAGACAAGGCTTCTATTACGCTGGGTTTTGAGGACGGATCGTTTGGCACAATCTTGTATTTTGCCAATGGTGCCGCGAGTTTTCCGAAAGAGCGAGTAGAGGTCTTTACCGCTGGTTGCGTGCTACAGCTTGACAACTTTCGTAAGCTCAAGGCCTATGGCTGGCGCGGGTTCAGCAAGATGAATCTATGGAGGCAGGATAAGGGCCAAAACACCTGCGTGGCGGCATTTCTGCAGGCCGTTGAAAAAGGCACGCCTGCCATTCCGGTGGACGAGATTTTTGAGGTGGCACGAGTCAGTATTGAGGTAGCTGAATTGCTGCGCCGGCAGGCTACAGTGCATCCTTGATGATGCTTAAGCGTTTTTTATGCCTATGTAACACCTTGCGGTACCTACGGTTGGAGCAAGTGGTGTATAGGATTTTTTATGCACTCATGAAGTCTCGGCCAGACAGTATTGGGCGGCAGCCACGACGGGTATGGGCTACTGAACCCGTTTGGCCAGCATGGATGTCGCCTTGTCTGCAGCCAAACGGCGATTGGGTTTTTCTGAACGAACTGGGTGCCTTAAATGGTGCAGACGAATGGAATAATTGCGAATATTCGAAATTATGGCTGTACAACTTACATTACTTTGATGATGTGAACGCCACTGGCGCCACTGAACGACGTACTTCTCATCTGGCTTTGGTCGAGCGCTGGATCAAGGGAAATCCGCGAGGGTATGGAAATGGCTGGGAGCCTTACCCTCTTTCCTTACGAATTGTCAATTGGGTCAAATGGTGGTCATCAGGTTTGACTGATGTACCTGACGCGTGGTTGGCCAGCTTAGCCGATCAAGCCCATGCTCTAACAAAGCGGCTTGAATTTCATATTTTGGGTAATCACTTGTTTGCCAATGGTAAGGCTCTAGTTTTTGCGGGCGCATTTTTTCAGGGTGCCCAAGCTGACGTGTGGTTGAAGAAGGGTTTAAAGATTCTTGATCGTGAAGTGATGGAGCAGTTTTTGGCAGATGGTGGGCATTTTGAGCTATCGCCCATGTACCATGGGACCTTGTTATGGGATGTGTGCGATTTGGTGAAACTTGCGGAAATTGTCGATTTGCCTGAGCTGAATGCACGCAAACAATCCTGGCTGAAAGTGATTGAAAAGGGCTTAGCCTGGCTGAAAGTTATGTCTCATCCTGATGGTGAAATTGCCTTTTTTAATGATTCTGCAATTGGCATTTCTCCAAATTTTGCACAGTTGCAGGCATATGCCGCTCAGCTTGGTGCGTCTGATGAGCTAGCTCTGCAAACCACTAAAGTGGAGTGGCCGCAAGCGTGTTATCTGCCAGAAAGTGGCTACTGTCGTGTGGAAATGCCGGATCAATGTGTTGCACTATTGGATGTGGCGCGGGTGGGGCCAGATTATTTACCAGGACATGCGCATGCCGATACCTTGAGTTTCGAGTTGAGTTTATTTGGTCAGAGGGTGTTGGTTAATTCTGGTATCTCGTGTTATGGTAACAATTCTGAAAGATTGCGCCAGCGGAGCACAGCTGCTCACAATACAGTAGTAGTAAATGGGCAAAATTCTTCAGAGGTGTGGGACGGCTTTAGGGTCGCACGGCGTGCTTACCCAATTGGGGTGGAGGTGCTTGAGCAACTCGATACGGTTTGTGTTGAAGGTTGCCACAACGGCTACCAGCGTCTGACAGGAAAAAATTTACTTTGTCGGCGTTGGGTTTTTGATGCTAACGATTTGACGATTGAGGACACAGTGCGGGGGCCGTTCACAGATGCTGTTGCCTATTTCCATTTGCATCCTGACTTGCGTGTTGATATAACGAAGATGCGGCAGGGCCAAGTTACACTTCGACTGGGACGAGGGCAATATGTGACATTTACCGTAGAGGGGGGGTATTTGGAATTGGTAGAGGGTGGTTGGCATCCACAGTTTGGTGTGACTTTGCCAAACTCCTGCTTAGAAGTCCATTTTGAAAAGGCAACTCTTAAAACAATCATGCAGTGGAGCGCTTAGTTTGAAAATACTGCTATTGAGTTTTTATTATTCACCTGATTTGTCTGCTGGCTCTTTCAGAGCTACAGCTTTAGTTGAAAGCTTGCTTAAAAATCTTCCCCCAGACTCACAAATTGATGTGTTAACCACATTACCTAACCGTTATACCAGTTATCTAGTGGATGCTCCATTAGTTGAAAATCACCCAGGATTGTATGTGCGCCGCATTGTTTTGCCCAAACATCAAAGCGGCATGTTTGATCAATCTAAAGCTTTTTTTACTTATTTTCATCAGGTTATGAATTATGTGAAGGGTCGAGATTACGACTTGGTCTTTGGCACATCCTCAAGATTGATGACTGCAGTCTTAGCCGCTTGGGTCGCGAAGAGGAAAAAGGCTTTTCTTTATCTAGATATACGCGATATTTTCGTTGATACGATTAAGGATGTCTTGCCAAGATACTTTGTTTTGCCTCTTAGGGTAGTTTTTTCCTGGCTTGAGAATTGGGTGATTAAGAGAGCAAATAAGGTAAATTTGGTTTCGCGAGGATTTGAAGACTACTTTAGATCACACTATCCACGACAGCAACTTTCTTTTTTTACAAATGGCATTGATGCCGAATTTATGAATGTTGTTAAAGATACAGCTCACTACCCGCCTCAAAAAGAAGGTTTAGTTTCTGTGTTGTATGCAGGCAACTTGGGAGAAGGCCAAGGATTGCACGTCATTTTACCGACATTGGCTAAAAAATTACATGACCAGGTGATATTTAGAGTAATTGGTGACGGCGGGCGTAAGGACGCTTTGTGTAAGGCACTTATAGAGTTTGGGGTAAACAATGTAGTTTTACTTCCACCTATTAAACGCGATGAATTGATACAAGAGTACTTAAAAGCTGATGTATTATTTTTGCATTTAAATGATTACGAAGCATTTAAAAAAGTCTTACCGTCTAAGGTTTTTGAATATGCTGCTATGGGTAAACCATTATGGGCTGGAGTTTCCGGCTATTCGGCAGAGTTCATCAAGTCTGAGGTCTCAAATGCTGCTGTGTTCAGGCCCTGTGATGTAAAAGATGCAATCATGGCCTTTAAACTTCTTCAATTAAAAGATACGCCTCGAATCGATTTCATACGTAAGTTTTCTCGCGAGAACGTAATGCAAGCCATGGCTCAAGACATCCTCTATGTAGCCCAAAAGGATATTGAATGAAGGTACTTATCACTGGCGCAAATGGTTTTTTAGGGGTCGCATTGCTGGAGAAATTTTTGGAAAATCAAATGACTTTTGAGATAGTGGCTGCTGTCAGAAGCAATTCATACGATTTTAAAATATCGGTCAACCATGTAGTAGTTGGTGACATAGATGAAACCAATGATTGGTGCGAAGTGCTTTCCAATTGTGAGGTTATTATTCATCTCGCCGCCCGAGTGCACGTGATGCAAGATGCCGCCCTTGACCCATTGGCCGAGTTCCGCCATGTGAACGTGGGTGGCACTCTGAACCTTGCTCGGCAGGCTGCTGCTGCCGGTGTGCGCCGGTTTGTGTTCGTCAGCTCAGTTAAGGTTAATGGCGAGGCAACTCAGATTGGCATGCCTTTTAGGGCAGATGGAGTATCTGAGCCTTTGGACGCTTATGGCGTTTCTAAAATGGAAGCAGAAAAAGGTTTACGTCAAATTGCTGCTAGTACTGGTCTGGAGGTCGTTATCATTCGTCCACCACTGGTCTATGGCCCTGGTGTTAAAGCCAACTTTGCATCTATGATGAGATGCCTTAAGCGTGGTGTACCTTTACCATTAGGTGCCATTAACAATAAGCGCAGTTTGGTGTCACTTGGTAATTTAGTTGATTTGATCTTAACTTGCGTTACCCATTCCGCCGCCGCCAACCAAACCTTTATGGTGTCTGATGGTGAAGATGTTTCTACTACAGAGTTGTTGCACCGTATGGGGCAGGCCATGGGCTGCCCAGCGCGATTAGTGCCTGTGCCTGAGAATTTACTAAGAGTTGCTGCAGGCTTGATAGGTAGAGCCGATATGGCCCAGCGCTTGTGTAATTCTTTGCAGGTAGATATTTCTAAAACCCGTGAATTGCTTGGTTGGACACCTCCGCTGACATTGGATGAGGGTTTGGCGCAAGCTGCCCTTGGTTTTAAGTGATGAAACGTTTATTTGATCTGCTATTGGCCATTTTTTTGATCATTGTATTTGCTTTACCTTTGATTTTAGTTGCTGCCGCTGTTCGTTTGACCTCTTCCGGCCCTGTGCTTTATTGGTCTGATCGTGTGGGTCAAAATAACTGTTTTTTTAAAATGCCCAAGTTCAGAAGTATGAGAACAGATACGCCTGCAGTGGCCACTCATTTACTAGAGAATCCCCAATCTTTTTTGACACCTATTGGCGGCATTCTTCGCCGCAGTAGCTTGGATGAGTTGCCTCAAATTTGGAGTGTATTGGTGGGGGATATGTCCTTTGTTGGACCGCGTCCTGCACTCTATAATCAAGACGATTTGATTGCTTTACGTACAGAGAAGCAAGTCCATACCTTGGTACCTGGTATAACGGGTTGGTCTCAAGTCAATGGCCGTGATGAACTACCAATAACTGTCAAAGTTGATTTAGATTTTGAGTACATGCAAAAACAATCTTTTTTCTTTGACCTCTATATTTTGTGTCTCACCTTTATCAAGGTATTGCGACGAGATGGGGTGACTCATTGATTTACTTATAAAAATAAGAAAATAATGAGAAAATACTCAATAATATGAAAAAGCAGCTCATTTCTTTGCCCCGTTTAGGTAAGCAGTCACTCGTTTTATTGGTCGACGCTTTCTCTATTGCTTTGGCAGTTTGGTTGGCATACTCTATTCGTTTGGATCGTTTGCATTTTCCAGTGGGTGTAGAGCTCTTTGTTTATGGCATTCCTCTGGTGATTGCATTACCTATTTTTGTGAAGATGGGGATGTATCGCGCGGTTTTTAGGTATGCCGGTCAACATGCACTTTGGTCAATTGCCAGAGCAGTCTCTTTTTATGGGTTGATTTTTTTTGCAGTGATTATTTTTTGGGGTTCTTTGGGATTGCCCAAAAGTAATGCCGCAATTCCGAGAAGTTTGGGTATTCTGCAGCCAATCATATTACTGGTCCTGATTGTGTTAAGTCGTTCACTCGCGAGAGTATGGTTGGCAGGACATGCATCGATCAGCAAGAAAGCACAACAGCGAACCTTGATTTATGGTGCGGGAGTATCGGGAGCCCAAATTGGTAGCTCGCTGCAAAGAAGCGGGCAATACTATTTGGTTGGGTATTTGGATGACGATCCACAGTTACGACATAAGACCATCAATGGTTTGACAATTTATGGTGTTGACGAGATCGATGTGCTCATGAACGAATACGGGGTCACAGATATTTTATTGGCGTTACCGCATATTCAACAATCACGTCGCAATGAAATTTTGAGTGATTTGCGACGCTTTCATGTGCATGTTCGTTCTTTGCCCAGTATGACTGATTTGGCGGAAGGAAAAGTCAAGGTATCAGATATTCGAGAGCTGGATGTGGCTGACTTGTTGGGCCGTAATCCGGTGGCACCTCATAAAGAGTTATTTGAAAAAAATATCAGAAATCAAGTTGTGATGGTTACGGGTGCTGGTGGCAGTATTGGTAGTGAATTAACTCGACAAATACTGCTTTCTCGACCAAAAAAACTCATTCTTTTAGAGCAAAGTGAATTTGCTTTGTATGCTCTTGATGCTGAGTTAAAGAAACGCATCCAAGATGAAAGCTTAGATACTGAATTAATCATATTATTAGGCAACGTTCGCCAATATGATTGGCTAATTAAAATTTTTAACACATGGCAAATTAATACTGTTTACCATGCAGCTGCTTATAAACATGTGCCTATCGTGGAGCATAATGTTTCAGAAGGTATTTTAAATAATGTTTGGGGTACTTTGAATGCCGCTCGTGCCGCCATTGAATCAGGTGTTAATCAGTTTGTACTGATCAGCACTGATAAAGCGGTTAGGCCTACAAATGTGATGGGAGCCTCTAAACGTTTGGCTGAAATGGTATTGCAGGCTTTGGCGAATCAAGCAGGTATTCGTATGCAACTGTCCATGGTTCGTTTTGGCAATGTTCTTGGTTCTAGTGGCTCAGTAGTGCCATTGTTCCGCTCCCAAATTAATTCAGGTGGCCCAGTGACGGTCACTCACCCAGATGTAACGCGTTACTTTATGACGATCCCGGAGGCAGCACAGTTAGTTATTCAGGCGGGTGCTATGACTAGTATTTCTAGTGCTATGGGTCAAGGAGCTGTTTTTGTACTCGATATGGGTGAGCCGGTAAAGATTATTGATCTGGCTCAACGCATGATTGAGCTTTCAGGTTTTAGTCTTAAGAATGAAGAAAATCCTGATGGTGATATTGCCATTGAAATAGTTGGTTTGAGACCTGGTGAAAAATTATATGAAGAGCTTCTGATTGGTAATAACCCAAAGCCAACACAGCATCCAAGAATCATGAAAGCTCAAGAGACTTTCAAAGCTTGGGCTGTGCTTGAAAAAGAATTGACCGTATTACAAGAATCGCTCAATGCTGGTGATGTACAAGCTGTGTATGCGCAATTAAAAAAATTAATTACTGGCTTTACCCCTGATGCTAATATCGTCGATTGGGTTGCGGTAGGCAATAAAAATACTGTCTATAAAAAACAACCCTAAGTAAATCTCTCACCATAGTCAATACCTGTAAAGTTAAATCATGATTCTAGTCACGGGCGGAGCAGGTTTTATTGGGGGTAACTTTGTCTTAGATTGGTTGTCCAATCAAAGTGCTGAAGGCATTGTTAACTTAGATAAGCTCACTTACGCTGGTAATTTAGCCACGATTCAGTCTTTATCTTCTGATGCGCGCCATATCTTTGTTCAAGGGGATATTGGTGATTACAAGTTGATACTTTATTTACTCTTCAAGCATCAAATACGTGCAGTTGTAAATTTTGCTGCCGAGTCACATGTGGATCGTTCGATTCATGGACCTGGTGATTTTATTCAGACTAATATGGTGGGTACATTTTATTTACTTGAGGCTGTTCGCACTTATTGGTCTAAACTATCTCAAGAGAAAAAGCAACAGTTTCGTTTCTTGCAAGTATCTACTGATGAGGTTTATGGCTCTTTATTACCCACTGATCCTGCTTTTACAGAAACCAATTCATATAAACCGAATAGCCCTTATTCAGCCTCCAAGGCTGCTTCTGATCATATGGTGCGTGCTTGGCATCATACCTATAGCTTGCCAGTCATTACGACTAATTGCTCTAACAACTATGGACCGTATCACTTTCCTGAAAAGTTAATACCTTTAGTGATTCTGAATGCGCTAGCTGGTAAACATTTACCTATCTATGGTGATGGGCAGCAAATCCGTGATTGGTTATATGTGAAAGACCACTGTTCTGCTATCCGGAGAGTATTGGAGGCTGGTAAATTAGGTGAAACCTATAACATTGGTGGTTGGAATGAAAAACCAAATCTTGAGGTGGTCAATACCATTTGTTCTATCTTAGATGAGCTATGTCCCAAAGCGGGTGGTGCTGGTGTTGAAACTAAGTATTCATCCCAAATCACGTATGTCAAAGATCGACCGGGACATGATCGTCGCTACGCGATTGATGCCTCTAAGCTAGAGCGAGAGTTGGGTTGGAAACCCGCCGAGACATTTGAAACGGGTATTCGTAAAACAGTTCAATGGTACTTGGACAATAAAGAGTGGACCGATGGTGTATTGAGTGGATCCTATCGAGACTGGGTTAAAAAGCAATATAGCTAAAAATAACTTAATGAATTTCAAATAACGTAAAGACTTTTATTCTTTTGATTAATTAAATATGTCATATTCATCCCTTGAACTTTTAGATCAAGCTCGACCAATCCTGGTATTTGGTAAAGATGGTCAAGTGGGAAGGGCATTACAGACATGCTTTAAAGATTTAAAAGTCCCTGCTATTTTCTTAGGTCGCTCTGATTGTGATTTGTCTTCTGAACTATGCATCACTGAAGTTCTGAATAGATATCAACCTCAAGTAATTATTAATGCTGCTGCCTATACAACCGTTGATAAAGCGGAGGATGTTTCTGAGCGTGATATGGTTTTTGCCATCAACGCAAAAGCTCCCGCATTGATGGCCAGATACATTACCAATGTCTCACATGGCATTTTGGTTCATTACTCAACAGACTATGTGTTTGCGGACACCAAACAAACTGCTTATTTTGAATCTGATATAACTGGACCTGTTGATCAGTTATGTATTTACGGCCAAAGTAAGTTGGCTGGTGAGCAGGCAATTAAAGAAGCTTTTAATCTGGCTAATAAAACTGATCATGACTCAGGTCATGCTTCATCTAAAGATAAATTTTCCAGATATTTTATTTTGCGCACTTCGTGGGTTTACGGTGAGGGCGGCAACTTTATTCGGACGATGTTGCGCTTGGCCAGTGAGCGAGATCAATTGAAGGTGGTGGTCGATCAAGTTGGTGCTCCAACATCAGCTAAGTGGTTGGCTGAAGTGGGTGTGCAAATGGCGGGGTCTCGTGTTGAGTCAGGTATCTATCATGCTGTGCCAGATGGCGAAACTTCTTGGCATGGTTTGGCAGTGTTTGCTATTGAAACTGCTGCTAGTTGTGGTGAAGGGGTGGACGTTAAGTCTGAGAATATCTTACCAATCCCAGCAATTGACTACCCAGTACCAGCTGCCAGACCTTACAACTCTAGATTAAGTAATCAAAAGCTAAAAAAAGCCTTGTCAGAAATGGCTTTTACCGGACAATATCCACATTGGCGCGGACAAGTTGAAAAGTATGTGAAGCAAGTGGTTATTGAGTCACTGAAAAGTTAAGGTTTGTGACCTAAAAGCTGAGAATTTAGGATTGATAGCTAAGAACTATGATTTAGATGATGAGACGCTGTCAGTGTGAGAATAAATGGAGAAACTTCGAGCATGAATCGTAAAGGTATTATTTTGGCGGGTGGATCTGGTACACGCTTGTATCCAGTAACGCAGGCAGTGTCTAAACAGTTGATGCCTGTCTACGATAAACCCATGGTGTACTACCCACTCACCACATTGATGTTGTCTGGCATCAAAGATATTTTATTGATTTCTACGCCGCAAGATACACCACGCTTCTCAGAGCTATTAGGTGATGGTTCTCAATGGGGTTTGAATATTCAATACGCCGTGCAGCCATCACCCGATGGCTTGGCGCAAGCTTTTATCATTGGTAAAGAGTTTATTGGTAACAACCCATCAGCTTTGGTATTGGGTGACAATATTTTCTACGGTCATGAATTAGTCAATCAACTTCATGCTGCGAATCAGCGCACATCAGGCGCTACTGTTTTTGCTTATCACGTCAATGATCCTGAGCGCTATGGTGTGGTTGAATTTGATGAATCATTCAAAGCTTTGTCGATTGAAGAGAAGCCATTAAAACCAAAGAGTAATTATGCTGTCACTGGTTTATATTTTTATGATCAGCAAGTATGTGATATTGCAAAATCGATTAAACCAAGTGCGCGTGGTGAATTAGAAATCACTGCGGTGAATGATGCCTATCTTAAGCTGAACCAGCTTCAGGTTGAGATCATGGGGCGGGGTTATGCATGGTTAGACACTGGTACACATGATTCTTTATTGGATGCTGCAGGTTTTATTGCAACATTGCAAAAGCGTCAAGGTTTAATGGTGGCTTGCCCTGAAGAGATCGCCTATCGTCAGAGGTGGATCAGCGCCCAAGATGTTCTTAAGTTGGCCGCACGCCTAAAGAAGAATGCCTATGGTCAGTATTTGGAAAAGATGCTGACTGAAAAGACTAAGTGATGATTTTTATATTCTGAAAAAGAGTTTTTATCAATTTTTAGATTAATCAATTAATGAGATAGAAAATTTACAGATGCCTATTACAGTAACGCTCACAAAAATACCAGATGTGTTGATTATTGAGCCAAAAATTTTTGGTGATGATCGCGGTTGGTTTTTTGAGTCTTTTAATGAAAAAGACTTTTCTGCTGCTGTTGGTCATTCAGTGACATTTGTTCAAGATAACCATTCATTGTCAAAGAAAGGTGTGTTGCGCGGTCTTCATTATCAAATGGAGCAGACTCAAGGTAAGTTAGTCAGAGTCTGTCATGGCGCTGTATTTGATGTTGCAGTTGATCTACGAAAGTCATCAAGTACTTTTGGTCAATGGGCTGGCGTTGAATTATCTGCTGAGAACAAAAAACAGCTATGGATACCACCTGGTTTTGCCCATGGATTTTTGGTCATTTCTGAAATGGCTGAGTTTTTATATAAAACAACTGATTACTGGCACGCTGCCAGTGAACAATGCATTGTTTGGAATGATCCAAGTTTGAATATTCAGTGGCCATCAGTTGATGGTCTAGGTGGCTTTCTGTTAAATCCTAAAGATGCTGCTGGCTTGACTTGGGGTGAGGCACCTAAGTTTTAAAATTTTTACTATCCTCACCAATATATAATTAAATATGAACATAAAAACATATGTAATAGCCTTTTATAAGGCTTTTTTTTCGCCGAGTAAGCCTAAAAAATCATATTCACAATACGCTGAAGACTTGATCATTCAATCTTACTTTTCAAGAAAATTAAAGAATGGTCGGTATGTTGATGTTGGTTGCCATCATCCGCGAAGAGGATCTAATACTTATGGCCTTTATAGAAAGGGTTGGTCTGGAATTCTGATTGATTTAGAGGAGGTCAAGGTTCTGGCTAATCAACTGATTAGGAGGAGAGATAATGTAATCTTGGCAGCTGTCAGTGATACCGAGGAATGGATGGAAATTTTTTCGGATAAGGATTATTCAACAAATACAACTATAAAAAAGAATCAAAATAGCACCAATGAGCAATTAGTTGGTCATATCAAAACGCAAACTTTGACCAATATTCTGAATAAGCAGAATTTTCAAAAAAATTTTGAGTTATTGAGTGTTGACGTTGAGGGCGTAGATTTGCAAGTACTTAAGGGGCTTGATTTAAAGTGTTATCAGCCTCAAATTATTTGTATTGAGAATTGGAATTCTAAAGATGGTGTTTTAGGGATTTTGAACAGTGAAATTCATCAATACTTGAGTGATCAGAGTTATGAGCTTGTGGCTTTTTCAGGTGTATCAACAATTTATCAGCGTTCGATAGCTTAGGTTTTTATTCTTGTACCGACCTTTTCTGTAGCAAACATTGCCCCAGCTAATATCCAAATAAATTGCCCTTCATTGAATGTAGAGAAGTGCGAATT
>JACCDH011358660.1_pt1 | contig 42454 bp, 31 predicted proteins | sample 7442481 | NCBI WGS metagenome assembly JACCDH01 (sample SAMN15323433, study PRJNA562643) | freshwater metagenome | isolation source: river surface water | place: USA:Blue River Watershed | collected 2017-08-15 | reverse complement strand
CTAGATGCTTTTCCAAATTTTGCATCCTTTAGCATAGCTGTTAACTCTGCCTGTGCATCTTGTAAATTATCTAAAATTACCACACCTTTTCCAGCAGCTAAACCATCTGCTTTTAATACAAAAGGAGGTTTTTGAGTAGTTAAATATTGCAACCCTTCGTTTAATTCGTTCGCTGTAAAACTTGCATAAGCAGCAGTTGGAACATTGTGTTTTAACATAAATTTTTTGCTAAACTCCTTGCTACCTTCCAATTGTGCAGCTTGTTTTTGCGGACCAATTACAGGAATGTTTTTTAATACTGCATCGGCTAAAAAATAATCGTGTACACCATTTACTAAAGGATCTTCTGGACCAACCACTACTAAATCAATTTGATTTTGAATACACGCATTTTTAATACCATCAAAATCGTTTACCGATACATTTAAATTTGTACCCAATTCCTTTGTGCCCGCATTTCCTGGAGCAAAATATAAATTTTTAAGTAAAGTACTTTGCGCTATTTTCCAACCAAAAGCATGTTCTCTACCACCAGATCCTATAATTAAAACATTCATGTTTGTAAATTTATTTATGTTGTACATTTAGTTTTTGTTGTTTTAAATAACTTAAAGTTACGGGACCCATATTAAATAAGGCATCCAAAATACTTAAGTCGTTTAAAAAACCTATTTTTTCTTCAAAAGTTTGTATATATCTTTCGCCATCTATTAATTGCGGAGATTTTGCACTAAAAGAATTTCGGAAATCGTTATCGATATTTTTTTCGAAATCAATTGTAAACTCAATTTTGGTTTGCAAACCTAAAAAGCTCATTAACAAATGAGTGATTTGTAAATTAAAATCCCATAAATTGTTTTGTTCGTTTAAAAACAAAGGCAATAATTTATCCTCATAATACTCAAAATAAGGCGTTGCCCTATAAGCATTGGAAATACTTTTCCAATGGTGCGCTTGCCAAGGCGTATCGTTAGCAATACTAACATCCGTGATCATTTTTTTCTCCCTACTTTTTCGGTGTAAGGGAATCGTAAGCGATAATTTACCATTTACTCCAAAAATTTCCATACGATTACGAAAACTTTGTTTGATAAAATGCTCGTGTTGCTCAATTAAAACAGTATCATTTTGTGCTAAAACAACAAAATAACTAATTGGCGGAAAATAATTTATAGGTAAAACAGGAATCATTAATTAGCGCTTGAATCTTTACTTTTTTTCTTTTTTCTGTATTTATTAAAACCGTAAATTGCTCCAATTACAATTAAAAAATGAATTAAATACGATTTACTAATTCCAGTATTACTTACAAAAGTACACATTCTATCAAATCGTAATTTATTACCTAATTTAGATAATTCCCATTTTTCATCCGGATCGATAGATAACCAAATAAATACTGCTTTACCCACAATATGATCATCTGGCACAAATCCCCAACCACGAGAATCAAATGAATTGTGGCGATTATCACCCATCATAAAATAATAATCTTGTTGGAAGGTATATGATTCCTCAATTTTACCATTTAAAATGCATGGGAAATTACCTCTAATTAAATAATTACGGATGGCTTGATCATCAATTTCACCTTCAGTTACCCAGTCTGCATTAAATTCCTTCACTACAAAAACAATATCTTCTAATTCGTTTAACAACTCCGTTTTTTTAAACTTTAAAAATTCTTCTTTAAACACTTTATTTAAGGCAGAGTAAGATTTACCAGAGCTTTTAGATAAATTATCCATGTAGAAACCATCCGACCAATGATTTAATTTTTCGGGGATTTCATTAAATACCAACGAGCGTTTAATTTCCATTGCCGAGCGAATATTGTTTCCGAAATTTTCTTCTGGTGTTAGTTTAGAGTCCAAAATATAATCGTTTAAATACGATTGTAAAGCATGATAATTTTTTAAAGCATCCTCTAAACTAATTACCGTTTGATTTTTTTCGTACACATTAATTACACGTTGATACGTTAAATAATTTTCGCGATTAAATTGTATTTTTTCTCCTTTTTTAGGTATCCAAATAGGACCATAAAAATCTCTTGTCCAAACAGGTAATTTACTATCCTCTGTTGGATTTTTTTCGCCACTAAACTCGTTGGGATACACATTATTGTACTGAATATGTTGCGGATTTTGAGGATCTAACATCCCCGACATTACTTCGCCTTTTACCCATGGGCGGTTAATTAATTTATTTAAAGAGGAGATACTAAGATGAAAGGAACAATTTAAGCCATCTTCGTATGGATTGGGTTTACAAACACAATCTTCTTTATTCAAATCCTCGGTATCCAAAAAAGTTAACAATTCCCTATTTTTTTGCGCATTGAAATAATACGACATTTGTCCGGTTTCCGCTAAAGGATAAGGAGTTCCATTAACCATTAACAAGCCCGATGCAACTTGTAAAGTATCTCCAGCAACGGCAACACATCTTTTAATATAATGTTCGCGTTTATCAATAGGCCTATAATCCTCCATTGGATAATTAAAAACAACTATATCCTGGCGTTCCACTTTATTTAATGCAGGAAAATTAAACTGTGGTAATTGTATCCAATCCAAATATGCTTTAGCTTGTACCACAGGAATACTGTGATGCATAAAAGGCAAAGCCAAAGGAGTTATAGGCATCCTAGATCCATAACTTACCTTACTTACAAATAAAAAATCGCCTCGTAACAAGGTTTTTTCCATGGAAGAAGTAGGGATTGTAAAAGCTTCGAGGAAAAAAGTACGAATGATGGTAGCTGCAATTACAGCAAAAAATATCGCCTCGCTCCATTCCCTAATTTGTGGTTTATTTTCTTTGGTGTAAATCCAAGCGCCCTCATAAACTGGTTTTTGTACAAACGCAACATAAGGTAAATATATAAATGGAACAATAGCACAAATTACATGATCTAAAGGTTTACGTTTTCCAAAAGAATTTAATAAATCCACTAACATACCAATGGTTAACACCAAATTTACAACCGGAATAAAAACTAAAAAAATCCACCACCACGGACGGTTGATAATTTTTAACCATAACCAACTGGAATATACAGGAATAAATGCTTTCCAAGAGGCATAATTGGCCGATTTAAAAAAATACGACAAACCCACTCGTACGCCTAACCACATCAAAATCAGTAAAATAGTTGTGCTTTCCATAAAATATATTTAATAAGGGCAAATATAACAATTTAAAAAACTTTTAATACATCATTTTATTGTAAAAACCACAATTTACAAGATTTAGAGGTTTTGCACTATTAAATGTAAATAAAATCAAGCCTAAATATTCCTTAAATAAAAATTATATATTTAGTTTTACCCACTTAATTTATACCCATGTTATATCGTTTATTTTACATCATCATATTTTCATCATTCCTATTAATTTCTTGTGATAATTCATCGGATGAGGAAACTTTAGAAGAACCTAAAGAATCCGAATTTTTATACGGATTTAATATTGATAGCTTTAATATCGAAAAAAAAGAAGTTAAAAATAAACAGTTTTTTAGCGATATGTTGGTACCTTACAATGTAAGTTATGCTACAATAGACGAAATTGTAAAAAACAGTTCAAACTTGTTTGATGTGCGAAAAATGCGTGCTGGGAATAACTACACCTTGTTTTTATCCAAGGATTCTGTTCCTACAGTTCAACTTATGGTGTATGAAATTGATAAAATTAGTTACATGATTTATGATTTTAGAGATTCCGTAAAAGTAAATCGTGTAGATAAAGAAACCCAATTGGTTACGCAAAGTGTTGGAGGAGTTATTAATAATAGTTTGTATGCTACTATGTTAAACATTGGAGCAAATCCTGTTTTATCTAACGAATTGGCTAATATTTTTGCTTGGACAATCGATTTTTACAGAATTCAAAAGGGAGATAAATTTAAAGTAATTTACGAAGAATTAATGGTAGAAAATGAAAGTATTGGAATTAAGCGAATTAAATCGGCAATTTTCGAACATAGTGGTAAGGAATTTTATGCGATTTATTTTGAGCAAGATGGTGTGGGTGATTATTACGATTTCGAAAGTAGAGGAATGAAACGTCCATTTTTGAAAGCCCCTGTAAAATATTCGCGAATTTCATCCCATTTTTCTAACAAACGTTTTCATCCTGTAACCAAACAATGGAAAGCACATTTAGGAACCGATTATGCAGCGCCACAGGGAACGCCAATTATGACTACCGCTAATGGCGTGGTTACGCATGCCGAATTTAACCGAAACAATGGTAATTATGTAAAAGTTAAACACAATAGTACTTATACCACTCAATATTTACACATGAGTAAAATAAAACCAGGTATTCGCCCAGGTGTAAGAGTTATACAAGGGGATATTATTGGTTATGTAGGCTCTACAGGTTTAGCTACCGGACCACATGTGTGCTATAGATTTTGGAAAAATGGCAAACAAATTAATGCTTTAAACGAAAAATTACCTCAATCGGAACCTATTAGTAATAAAAATTTAGCTGCATTTAAAAAAGTTAGAGACGAAGCGAATAAACAACTTAAAAAAATCAAATACGATTAGGATTAATTAATTTGTGTTGAATAATATGAATTACAATTTGGAAATAATACTTTATATGATTTTAAAAAGTCTGTTCCACTTTCAATATAAAACAACAACTAAAGAAGTTGTACCTCAATACAAAAGGCTTTACTCCATTTAATCAAATCCCAGGAAAAGCATTTAGTTACTTAGCAGAATAAGCTTAGAAATTAAAAACGAAGTTTTTCTTTCGTAACACAACTCCTTGCCTAGAGGCGAGTTGCCCGCTAGGGCGGAGTGATGATAAACTAACAGCTTATATTAATATTAAATTGCTATTACCAAAAGGCTTTACTCCTAATAATCCTACGACCGTCCAGTTTTAACTTTGAATCGGTAGTATCAAGAAACAAAAAAGCCGGCTGTACAGCCGGCTTAAAAATTAGAATGTAGGAACTATTTTTTAACAATTTTCACTTGTTTAACTTCGTTTTGGTTCACACTTCTAACAATATATACCCCTGGTTTTAAATCTTCACCAAAAATTATGGTATTTTCTGAAGGTAAAGTTTGAATCAGTTTACCACTTATATCTAAAACCTCTAACAAATCTAAATCGGGGTTATTTACAGTAAACACTCTATTAGATGGATTAGGATAAATATCCAATTCATTTGGTTTAATATTGCTACTAGAAGTGATTAAACACTCGAAATATGAAGGATCTATAATTGCTTGAACTGGTACCCTATCACAAACACTACCCGTTAACAATTTCATATTATAAAAATATCCATAATTAGTACCTAACACATACGCATCCCCAAATGGTGCACTCCAATCGTCGTATGTTTTACCACTTATAGTTACCACATTTGGTATCACAAAATCAGCCCCACCTCCAGCTTCGATTAATAAATTAGATGTAGAACCTACAGCGTTGATAAAATAAGTTCCAGGTGTTAAATCAAAATCTAAAGCTAAAGTAGTTAAGCCAGTTACATTATTAAAAGTTTTTGTTTTTACAACCGTAATTCCATCACTTTCTACAATATTAATTTTAACTAATCCACCTTGTGCATTTACATCAATAGATTTTATAGTTAAAGGTGCTGCAACAACCAATTGGTTTGCATGCGGATTTGTTGAAGATTGCCAACCAGCTGTTGCAGAAGTACGCATAGTTGTAACTTCATTATTAGCAACACCAGCAGCTTCTACCCAAAAAGTAGTATTTGAAGTAATATTTGGTGTATAAATAGTTCCTGTAAATAGGGTATTTCCTCCCGTTTGATTTGCAAACCAATCTACCGATGTGCTAGCCTGTAATTCTGCCACTCCAGCTTTACAAATCGTATCATTTTCTACCACTGGCAAATCGGATGTTACATTTACACTTGCATTAACTGCTGAACAACCTGTTGCACTAACTGTTACCGAATAATTTCCTGCGGAATTTACCATTAAACTAGTTGAACTTGCATTGGGTATAACTTGGTTATTTTTTTGCCACTCAATAGTTCTATTCGCAGGATCAGTATTTACAGTTAAAGTTGCTGTAGAAGGCGAACATAAATTAACTGGATTACCTAAAGATATTTCTGGTAAAGTTGCTGTTACTAAAACTTGTGCTGTTTTACTACAACCATCTTGTGTAACTTCTACACTATATGTTCCTGCCTCATTAACCGATAAAGTATTGGCAGAAGTGCTGTTGTTTACTAAAACTGTTGTTCCTCTTCTCCAAGTGAAGGTTCTTCCTGATGCAGTTTGTACATTTGAATTTAACGTTAAACTTCCTTCTCCACACAAACTTCTTTCGTTACCCAAATTAGGCTCTGGAGTTGCACAAGCATATTGTTGAACGGCTTCATACATACATCTTGTTAAACTAAATTGATCATCTCTATCTTGGGATAATTCCCAAGTCCACAATCCCGCTCCTTTATAAGTTTCCATTACTAACTTAGCTTTATCTTGTATTAACGGACAAGAGTTATAAGCCTGACCGCTAAAAACCCCATCCGCATCATTAAAAAATCCTGATGGATTAGATGCCGAAAAATCTCTATATCGTTGAGCAGAATTGGAATAAAATGGAATAGCAATTACTAATTTTTCAGCAGGAGTATTTTTTCCGGTTGTTGTTCCTCCACAAGAAGAAGCTAAACCAGTTGTCCATTTTTTTAAAGCTCTTTCAGCAATAGCATATGAAGAATGGTTGGTAGCATCACAAACACAACAACCACCACTTGCATCAAAAGCCATTATATTGATAAAATCAGCGAAACCAATAGATGTTGCATTAATTCCATCTGTATTCCAAACCAATGGAGCTACTGCCATAGATAAAAGCAATTTTTTACCCACTTGAAGCTCAATTCTAGTTAGCATACTTTTTATTTCACCCATTAATAAAGCTAAATTAGCAGCGTCACTAGCAGCTGGGAATTCCCAATCGATATCTACTCCATCAATATTGTAAGTTTTAAAAATATTTTCTAAATCCGTAACAAAAGTAGCTCTTAGTTGCGCATTAGCAACTACTGTACTAAAGCTTCCAGAGCTATTTGCTCCACCAATACTCACATGTACTTTAACACCTTTTGCATGTGCTGCAGTAACTAAGGGTTGCAAAGTTCTGGTTAATCCATTGGCTGTTGTTGGAGCTAAATTTCCGTTGGTATTGGGAAACAAAAAGGCATAATAAATGTCGGTTAAATAATCTAGTTGTAATCTAGAAATTTCTGCAGTTGGGTTAGATAACCAATCGGGAAAAAAACCAGCAACTTTTTGGGCAGATGTAGGTTTTAAAAATGCCATAGTTAGGCATAGAGATAATAATAATTTTTTCATAGTAGGATAGTTTAACGGTATGCTAAAATACAAAAAAAAGATTTTCGAAACTTTACATTAAGTTAACTTATAACTTTTTTTTAAGTATTTTAACTTATACCTATCCTACGAATTCATACCAAAAAACTTTGCGCCCTTTGCGTGAAAACTTATTATACAAATCGATATTTAAATTATAAAAACGGTAATTTAACCACTTTTGCTAATAAGTTTTTATTGCGAATTTTAACGTAAATAACCGAATTGATTGTAGCATATTGCTTTTGTACATAAGCCATCCCAATACCTAAATTTAAGGACGGTGAAGATGTTCCGGATGTAACTGTACCAATTACCTCATCTTTTTCGTTAACCAATTCGTACCCACTTCTAGGAATTCCTTTTTCTTCCAAAACAAAACCAACTAACTTATTTTCAACGCCTTGAGTTTTATGATTTACAATCATATCCTTACCTACAAAATCCTTATCCAAAGCTGTAACCCACATTAAACCTGCTGCTACTGGAGAAGTAGTATCATCTATATCATTGCCATATAAACAAAATCCTTTTTCTAAACGCAAAGTATCACGTGCAGCTAATCCAATAGGTAAAATTCCAAACTCTGCTCCTGCTTCCATAATAGCATTCCAAATTTTATTTGCCAATGCATTGGGTACATAAATTTCAAATCCCCCAGCTCCGGTATAACCCGTAGCCGAAACCACTAATTGTTCCCCCGCAATAGTACATTCTACAAAATTATAATACTGCACCGTATCCAAAGGATAATCGCTTAGTTTTTGTAAAACTTGAACAGCTAACGGACCTTGTAATGCAAATAAACACGTTTGTGAAGATAAGTTGGTAATTTGAACATCACCTTTTTTAAATTGATGAATCCAATCCCAATCCTTTTGGATGTTAGAAGCATTCACCACCATCATAAACTTTTGTGCATTAAAACGATACACCAATAAATCATCCACTATCCCACCCGTTAAATTAGGTAAATAAGCGTATAAAATTTTACCATCGGCAAGTTTTTGTACGTTGTTAGAAACCACATATTGTAAAAAAGCTTCCGCATCTTTGCCCTCAACTAAAAATTCGCCCATGTGGGAAACATCAAACATCCCTACTTTTTCACGCACGTTGATATGTTCTTTCACCACACCTTCGTATTGAACAGGCATTGCATAACCAGCAAATGGTACTATTTTAGCACCTAATTTTTCGTGAATATCGTTTAAAACTAATTGTATCATATATTTTATGTAAAAAATAAAAAAATCAAATTTATACCAAGTAAACTAGTAAAAAAAAGCTTTAACTAATTATAAGTTATTAATGTGCATCTAACCAATTTTGTCCAAAATTCATTTCCACATCCAAAGGAACACTAAGTTTAACCGCATTTTGCATCCCATTTTTTACAATGTGTGCTAGAGCATCTTTTTCGTGCGGTAGTACATCAAAAATTAACTCATCGTGTACTTGTAAAATCATTTTACTTTGTAATTGTTGTGTATTGATTTCTTTCCAAATATCAATCATAGCTTTTTTGATTATATCCGCCGCCGAACCTTGAATTGGTGCATTGATAGCATTTCGTTCCGCATATCCTCTCACTATTGCATTTTTAGAATAGATATCTTTTAAATATCTCCTTCGGCCCATAATGGTTTCTACATAACCACGTTTTTTCGCCTCTTCTACACAATTATCCATATAATCGCGCACTTTTGGATATTTCATAAAATAATTATCGATGATTTCCTTTGCTTCGCCTCTAGGAATCGCCAATCTTTCGGATAAACCAAAAGCGCTAATACCGTAAATAATACCAAAATTCACCATTTTTGCTTTACTTCTCATATCTCGATCCACTTGGTCGATAGCAACATCAAAAACCTTTGCAGCCGTTGCTGCATGGATATCTAAACCCTGATTAAAAGCTTCTAACATTCCTTTATCCATACTCATTTCCGCCATCAAGCGCAATTCAACTTGCGAATAATCGGCTGCTAACAACTCATTTCCAGGCGAAGCAATAAAAGCTTTACGCACCTCTCGCCCATTTTCGGAGCGAATTGGAATATTTTGTAAGTTAGGATTATTACTACTTAAACGCCCTGTTGCAGCAACAGCTTGGTTGTAACTGGTATGAATTTTTTTGGAAGTAGGATGCATCAACAAAGGCAAAGCATCTACATAAGTACTTTTTAATTTTTTTAAACCTCTAAACTCTAGTATTAAATCGATTATAGGATGTTTTCCAGCTAATTTTTGTAAAGTTTCCTCATCGGTTTGGTATTGTCCGGTTTTAGTTTTTTTAGCTTTCTCCACAATTTTTAAATCCTCAAACAACAATTCGCCTAATTGTTTTGGAGAAGCGATGTTGATATTTTTAGGTGTGTATTGCAAAATATTTTTTTCTAAATCCACCACTTTCACCTCCAACTCTTCCGAGAATTTAGCCAAAGCTTCCACATCAATTGCTATTCCCGTCATTTCCATATCGGATAAAACATGAATCAAAGGCATTTCCAATTCACTAAACAAAGCTTGCAAATTGTTTTTTTGCAATTCATTTTCGAAAATTTCTTTTAACCTAAAAGTGATATCAGCATCTTCACAAGCATATACACTCACCTCTTCGGGGTTTATATCACGCATATTTAGCTGATTTTTCCCTTTTTTCCCGATAAGTGTTTCAATTGAAATGGGTTGATAACTTAAATACGTTTCGCTTAAATAATCCATATTGTGCTTTAAATCGGGTTCGATTAAATAATGCGCAATCATGGTATCAAAAAATTTTCCTTTAATCGATATGCCGTACTGCTTTAAAATATTAATATCATACTTTAAATTCTGACCGATAATTTCCACCGTTTTATTGGCAAAAACACCTTGTAATTCGTTTACATACTTTTGCTCTTCACCTTTGGGAATATTTACATAAATTGCTTCGTTTTTTTTCCAACAAAACGCAATGCCCACAATTTCTGCTAAATGGCTATCAATTCCAGTTGTTTCGGTATCAAAACAAAAACTTTTTTGTTGTGCCAATACAGTCACCCATTTTTGCCAATCTGTAAAGGAATTTACCAAAGTATATTTTTGGATAGATGCATCATAAGTTTTCATTTCGGATGGAACAACCATTTCATCTTTTTCCTCAACTTTTGCTTCGTTACTGTAATTTTCAAACAAATCCAACTGAGTTCCTACAGCAGCTTTAACGGCAATTTTTTCACCAAAAACCCTATCCGCCATTGTTCTAAATTCCAACTCCGAAAAAACCTCCATCAACATTTCCTTATTCGGTTCCTCTGCTTTAAGCATTTCAAAAGTAACCTCTAAAGGCACATCTAATTTGATAGTAGCCAAGTATTTAGATAATCTTGCTTGTTCCGCAAAAGCAATCACATTTTCCTTTTGTTTTCCTTTTAATTGGTGTGCATTTTCGATTAAGCCTTCTACACTACCAAATTCTTGCACCAATTTTTTGGATGTTTTTTCTCCAATTCCGGGGATTCCGGGGATATTATCCACACTATCCCCCCACATCCCCAATACATCAATTACTTGTATAGGTTCAACCTCAAACTTCAATTTCACTTCTTCCACACCCCAAATTTCAGCAGGTTTACCCCCGTTTGCTGGTCGGTAAATTTTAATATTTTCCGTAACCAACTGCGCATAATCCTTATCGGGCGTCATCATATACACCTCTAAACCCTCTAGTTCGGCTTTTTTAGCCAAAGTTCCAATTACATCATCCGCCTCATAACCTTTTACCTCGATAATTGGAATATTAAAACCTTCCACAATTTTTTTTACATAAGGAATAGCTTTACGGATATCTTCTGGCATTTCTTCACGATTAGCCTTGTAAGCAGGGAAAATTTCGTTTCTAAATGTTCCGCCAGAGGGATCAAAAGCCACACCTATATAATCGGGTTTTTGATTGTTTAAAATATCCAATAAGGAATTTGTAAAACCTAAGGTGGCAGAGGTATTTAAGCCTTGCGAGTTATATCGCTGATTACTTCCAAAAGCAAAATAAGCTCTGTAAATTATCGCAAAGGCATCAATTAAATATATTTTTTTTTTCATTTAAAATGATTTACCCAAAATGGGATTTATAAAGATTGTAAAGCTAATCGGTACGAGTTTAATCCAAAACCTATAATTACGCCTTTAGCTACTTCGCTTACGTATGATTTTTTTCTGAATTCTTCGCGTTGATGTGTATTGGAAATATGCACTTCAATTACTGGAGTTTTTACACCAGAAATTGCATCGCGTAAAGCAATAGAAGTGTGCGTATATGCTCCTGGATTTATAATGATGGCATCAAAAGTAAAACCTACTTCGTGAATTTTATTTAACAACTCTCCTTCGGTGTTCGATTGGAAATAATGCAATTCTAAATTGGGGAAATCTTGTTGTAAAATTTTAAAAAAATCTTCAAAACTCTGATTTCCATAAATTTCAGGCTCTCTTTTACCTAATAAATTTAAATTGGGACCATTTATAATTTGTACCTTCAGCATATTTTTTTGCCTAAAGTTAAAAAATACCCTACAAAAAATTTACTTTTTATGTAAATATATATCCTAAGCGATTAAAATAATGACCATCGAGTATTAAAAAGTTATAACTGGGATATATTCCGATTAGAGCAAGGGTAGTGCTTTTGACGAAAACTAAGTAAAACTATGTTTTAATTTATTTCACTGAAAAATATTATTTATAGTTGTAAAACTAACTTAAAGATAAATATGATTTTTAAACACTTATATAATTATCACAACTTTTATTTAAACACATATTTTACTTGCACAAAAGCTGCTTGTGACGATGTATTTTGAGGAACTATCCATGCTAATAAATTGTTGCTTCCAATACCTAATGTAAATGAATTAAATTTAGCGCCTACATAAGCGCCTGCCATAAAATTGGTGTAACCTCCAAAATTAGCGCTTACTCCACCCTGGAAAATATTTTTTTGATAATTGTAACCAACACTTAACTGAGGGACAAAATTTGGCGCATTAAAATATCTAGCACTTAAACGTAAAGAATGATTTTGAGTAATTAAATAATCGTTACTTAACTTTACAGAAAAAGGTGTTAAAACGCTCTCATTCAAAATTTTAGACTCAACTAAAGTATCTGTTATGTTATCTAAATTGGGTTGTGCATTTTCAAAAGCAAAAATATCCTCAATGGTAACGCCCGAAAAATTAGTGCTATTATTTTTATTTTGAATTTGTTCTGTTTCTAGATTTACAAATCCAAGATTTGTAACATCTAATCTCCATAAATTTTTATTTTTTTGATAAAATACAGAGAAATTTAACCCGGCTCCCATTCCGTTTTTTAATAACCGTTGCTGTTTAAAACTTCCGTTATAAGTAATTTCATCACCAAAATCAGAAGTATTTAAAGCTCCATCTAGCTCTAAAAAATTATATTGTTGTGCAATATTTACAAAAGGATTAATTTTTAATTGCAACTTAGAGGAGGCAAATTGCAACTGTTTACCTACAATAAATCCGCCCTGTTGCATACCTAAATTAAAAAATCTGGTTTCGGATAACTCCGCCGAAGGTAAATTTTCGTTTCCTTTAAAAACCAATTCAAATAAATCTGTAGGATATTTTGCGTAATTATTTTGTACATAATTATAATTTACTCCCCAAAACCAATTGTTTTTAATGGCACTTTGATATTGTAAACCCGCTTGCATTTGCGCTTCTAAAAAATTAGATGGTGCTTTATGTAATGCTAAACTGTTGTTTTTTATATCTTCATCGATAAATCCTCCCCAAATAAATTTATTGGTAAAATCGTTGGCAACACTGGAGGAATGAATATATCCATAATTTATACTTTGAATACTTCCTAAAGAATCTGCCAAAGTTAAACCCGACCAATTATCTTGAGCTTTTATAGTAAATAATCCCATAAAAAATAATACGCTCAATACACCCGAAAATCTATATCCTGCAATCATACTTAATTTTTAATTTGTAAACTTAATTGAGCAGTTAAAACAACATCCAATTTATAATCGCTATAAATTTTATGTTTTTTAATTGCCGGATTATTGGAATCACCAGTATGAAAACCAATAGTTGCAATAATGCGATTGGCAAATTGTAAATTATCAATTCCCTCTAAATCCAATTTTACTGGAATAAATGATTTTACACTTTTACTAACCCTGCCCTGAGGATTAGTTTCGGCTTTTACAATATTGCCTTTTACCAAAATGGTATCCAAAACATTACCCGAATTATCCAAAGTAACTAAAGTGATAAATGCATTAAAAGGAAACGAATTATTTACTACTAAACCAAAATTTCCTTTCGTAATATCCTCGTTTATACTTGCATTATATGTAAAATCTAAAGTATCTACTAAAACCAAACTATCTGCTAAAAAATGTAATGGAATTTCCACTTCTAAATCGCCATTTAAAAAATGCTCATCATATAAAAAATTAGGTGGATTATTTACAATACTTTGCACAGTGGGAACTGTAATACCTTCGTTTAATTCGAACTCCATTTCATACCTGATTTTTTTAGGGAAATTACTTACAAAATCAGTTATATTAGGAGTATTTGACTTATTTAAAACTTGTTGGTTTAAGGAATATACAACAGGATCGTTAAAATCCATCGTGTTTTTATCTGTAGCTTTATTTACAATAAACTCACCACTGTTTTGTATATTTAAATCCACCACATTACCATCGTTTCCAATGGATTGTAAGGTATTAATTTTTGCTTTAGCACTAGCGCCTATACCATTATTTAAGGTTAAAGACATTTTTACATCCTCTAAAAATAATTTTCCGGATTTTACTTTATCAAAAACATCAATTTCCAGTTCATCCGGACCAATTTTTTGAACCGAATTTCCAAAATATCCCAAAACTTTTTGCGGAACTACATTTCTTATTCCGGCAACAATTAATAAAGTATCCTCTTTACTTAAAGTTTTCATTTCGCCAGTATATTCAATTCGTCCTCTTATTCGTTGGTAAAAAACATTTACCGTATCAGGTACATTTCCATCAATTCCAAATCCATTGAGTTTAAATAAATAATCCGAAAAATCTAGCACTTTTGTAATTCTGCCATACTCACCATTTTGCGAAGGGGGAATTTTAGCAGTTAAAACTAAGGAAGAACCCAAACCAAAATTGGAAATTAAATGTGGAACTTCGTAGGTTAAATACAAAGTATCCTGCAAAGAACTTAATGCCTCTATATATACCTCGCCTGTTTTAACAATCATTTCTTTGATACTTACTCCAGAGTTAGTATTATCTAAAGTTCCTAAAGTGGTAGTATCCATAATATCTTGCGCAGGCCAAACGGCTGTTGCTTTTTTAGGTTTTACATTTTTAACTTTAATATTTGCGGTAATATTTTGGTTTCGATTTAAAATAACTCCAGTAGCTCCAACAATTTGCAAGGAATTGATATTGATTTCCAAAGTAGAATACACGGTTTTATCATCCAATATTTCACTGTCTGTATAGGTAGTGTTTTTTGCTATTAATGGAATTGTATTACTGTACAATAAATCTGTATTGCTTGGCACAGCGTTACGCAACGAAAAATCAATATTGGCAATATCAACAGGTAAATTATTTATTACCTCTAACTCCACCAGTCCAGATTCAATATCAACGGATTGAAACAAAGCCGAATTTTCGATAATATTACTTAATGCATCTGTTAAAGTATTGCCCGGTATATTAACCGGAATTGGGTTAGAAAAAAATAAATTAAGTAAGGATTGGTTAAAACCAGCTTGCAACAATAACTCCTCTATAGTAATAGTATAAGAAAAACTTAAATCCTCTAAATCCAAAGTTTGTAAACTGGCACCAAAGGTAATCGTGGTGTCCGAATATTGAACAATGCTATCGGTGTTTAAAGTACTTAAGTTTTGCTTAAAAACCAAGGACAAAGTTGTATCTCCTTGGGATTGAATATATTCCGAACCTATAATATTTTCGATACTTAAAGTAGATTTTGCAACCGGGCCTTTTAATCGGGTTTCCCATAGGGTTTCTCTATCTCTTATACAAGAACTGATTAAAGCAAAAATAAAAATTGCCGTAAAAAAATATAGTTTTTTTAACATAGTTAGGATTTTAACCTCTTTTTAACGAAAATTAATTTAAAGGTTGCTTTGTAATTATTTCAGTATTACTAATTTATTGGTTTGTTCTAAGTTTTGATCTCCCATTTTTACAGTTAATTTATAAAAATATACTCCTCTGCCAATTGGGTCGCCAAAATCATCTCTTCCATCCCAATCTATTGGTCCAACCCTATTCGAATCTGCAAGTGATTGATAACGTATAGTTTTTATTAATCTACCAGTAATTGTATAAATTCTAATCATGATATCCATTTCGTTTTGCGGATTGTTGTGCTCGAAATAAAATCCTGTATGACTTGTAAAAGGATTAGGATAATTAATTAAATTTTTGATTGCCAAAGGCGCTGTTTCTGCAATATAAAATTCGGTTAAGGCCTCTGAAGGATTATTTAAATTATCCGAAGCTTTAACAATTAAAGTATATCTTCCTTCTTTTACATCACTTAACTGTAAACGAACGGTTCCTTTAGTAAAATCGTTTGTTGCTGGGGTGTAAAAAGGATTTAATATTTTTTCGTTATTGGTGGAACTATTTAATTTTAAAATAATATTATTTCCAATTTCGTCCGATGTTAAATTTATCCCCGAGGCATCTTTTAATTTTGCAATTAACATGGGTTGCGGCTGTATTGCCGAGCCAAAAGTGTAGGTACTATCGTTTAACCAAATTTCTATTTCCGGACCCGTTTTATCATTTAAAGCATTTGTATCTATTCCGCCAATGGTAATATTTTTAAAACCCGAAAAAGTATTTTCTTTACCATACACCAAATATGTAATTTTACCTAATCCAAAATCGCTTCGGGTATTTTTAGGTAATTTAAATTGTATATCAAACTTTCCGTTTTTTACTTCGGCTACAGATTTTGATAACATATTTTCTTGTTGAACATAATTAAAATTTTCTCCAGTTTGATCGTTATCTAAGGAGGTGCGATTAACTTTTTTATCGTACACACTAGCTTCAATCCATCCATTATAGTTCACATCTCCCTCAATTTCTCCTATAATCGTAACGGTATTTAAAGCTTTAATAGTATCAACAATTACTTCATTCACTTTAATATTATGTGTTTTTACTTTTTGAGATGGAAACGAAAATCGGATGGCTGGATCGCCTAATAATGTAAAATTCCTATCATTATTTCCTCCATTATTTTTCACTTTGGTTTCTTTAAACAAATCGCCTAACCGTATAACTTCATCTTGTTTTTTACTAGCTAAAACCTCGTAAAACGAACGATTTAACCTAAAATTAGGAATGGAAAAAACCAATCGTGTTGTTGTAAACAGTGCAATTGCTCCACCTTGATGTTGTAAAAATAAATTTTCGCCTGCGCTGGTTTGTTTTGGATCATCAAATCTACTAAACTCACAAGTTGCTGTCATTACTAAAGGATAGCTAAACAAATTGCGCATTTGCATAATTTCGGCATTCGTTAAAATTCTTTCGGATGCCCAACCATATTCGCCACCATGTCCGGTGTAATTAATTAACAATCCTCCATTTTTAAACATATTCTGAATTTTCTCTTCGGCTCCAATCACTTGGTTTTTAGTAATTGTTTTAACTTTAGGAAATGCATCAATATAGGTTTTGGTAATATTTAAGTTTTGTATAGTTGTATCTACCATCGCGGTAAGTTGTTCTGCTTGTCGCATGTGCTCAAATCCATCTCCATCATCTGCAATAAAATGTATTTTGTTTCGCCAATCTTTATATCGATTTTGTTTAGATTCGGGCGTTAAACCATAATATTCCTTGATTTTATAAACAGCATTAAGGGCTTCATTTTGATTTTTTACTGGAATTCTTCCTACTGCTAAATCCAACTGATCAAATGGTCCAAAATTTCCTTCGTTCAAATCCATTAAAGAATAAAAATCATCGGTTCCAAACGAACCTGTTAGTCTTGTGGAATTTTCCGACTGAAAAACAGGGATATGATTGATGTGCGTTGAATTAATTCTTTTGGCATCCTGAGAAGCGTCGCCAAGAAGTAAAACATACTGTAAATTAATTTCTTGAGGGTGTAAATACAAGTATCTTATAAAATCTCTAATAGCTGGAGCTTCTTTTCTGCCCGAGCTAAATTCGTTGTAAATATCTTCTACATTTACAACTTTTGTATTCATATTGTCTTCATTTTCATGAATTTTTTTAATTTCCTCGGCAGCGTTTAAAAATTCGGGATGACTAACAATCAACAATTCTGGAGTGGTAAAATTTTCTTTTAAATTAGCAAATTGAATGGGTGCTTTGTAAACTACCGAAAAACTTTGAGAAGGATCCAATAATATATACTGATTAGTATTGTTCCCTTTTTGATAAAATTCTACTTGATCAGCTAACAAATTAATCTCTACTTTTTTAGTTTGATAAAAATTACTTACCTCAAAAAGTATTAAGTCTTTTGGGTTTTCAGCTTGTATTTGATACAAAAAATTATTGTTGTTCCCATAAAAATCAACATTACTTATCCATAAGGGCTCATTTCTATACACCCAATTTTTAGCATAATTAAATGTAAATTTATGCAGCCATGCAGCCGATGTATTGTTGGGTTGTGCGTATTTATTACTAAAACTTATTTGTTCATTGGTGAAAATCACATTAAAACTTTGATCATTGTATCGCGCATAATCATTGTAATAAATCGGACTGATTGCTGGGTACGCTATGGAACGTATTAATACATCATTCACAAACAATTCCATAATATTTGCACTAACACCTACATTGGATCTTACTCCTGCAGAGTAATCAATTTTTACGGGTATTGACGTAATTAAATCCTTTAATCGTATATTAAAAATTCTTGGGTTTACCGATATAAAATCTTCTCCAACCCATTGTCTTCCACTTTTAATAAAATTAAGTAACTGATTTTGATGATGGTAAAAATCATGCCCATTATTTAATACTGTTGGATTATCCAAATTTTCAAAACTCTCTAAATTCATTATTTTTTGTAAACCTGGATTCAACCCTAAAAAAACAAAATTAGTATCGGTAAAATCATTTAGTTCCACACTAAACTTTTTGGTGGATGCACTATATTGTATTCGCTTAGCATCTTCGGCGTAAAATAAAAAATAATCATTTACTCCAAATTCTCCATCACCACCATCAACTATATATAATGGAATTGATGCTAAGGAATCCGGACGAGGTGAACTGTTTAAATAAGGATTCATACCTCCTGTATTACCCAATAAAGCAATTAAATTACTTTTTACAGGTTGTTGTATAATTTTCCAAGACATTAAATCATCGTAACTTATTTTATGAATACCACGATTTGTTACGCCTAACTTGTGCCAGTACCCAGTAATGGTTTGATTTTTAAAAGCAGTTTTATGCGATTGTACAGAAGGTTTATTTACAACGGAATAGCTTAAATTAAAACTAGTAATTTTATAATATAGCCCGTTTTGATAAACTAAAGGCACAAATAATATTTTTATAAAACTTTGATTTACAGATTTTAACTCGCCTATTTGTAGGACAGGTTCAAATTCAATAGGCATTTCTTCCTGAATAAAACTTAACTCATCTCGAGTTAGAAGCTCTTTTTTATAAGTAAAATTAACAATATTAACCTCAAAATTTTGTTGGTTTACTTCTATCAAATCTTTGTAAGTTGGCAAATAAAAATTATCCGCATCCAACAAAGCATTTTCGAAATTTAAAAAAAATATTAATTTATCTTCCTCGCTTATTTGTTTAATTCCTTGCCAAACAATATCTTTGCGTAATGTTTGAGCAGGTAAACATAATATGTTTAAAAAGATTAGTAATAAGTATAATAGTTTTTTAACGCTCATAATGGGTTAAAATTAAAAAAAAATATTTTATCTGTTACTTTTTAATGTTAAAGATGTTATAACTGATGAGAACGATTTTTTGCTGTATAACCGTATTTCAAAAAATTATTTTTATTATTGTAGATAATATGTATATGAAAATGACCCAAAAACTATCATTACTATTCAGTTTAACGATTGTATTATCGCTATTCAACACTCTTGAACTTAAAGCTCAAGACCCTGAATTTACTCAGTTTTATGCAAATCCTTTGTATCTTAATCCTGCTTTTACAGGTAGTATGAGATGCCCAAGATTAGCTATGAATTATCGTAACCAATGGCCTGCTATTAACAGGGCTTATGTAACTTACTCTGCTTCATACGACCAGCATATAGATGCTATTGGTGGTGGATTGGGTATTTTAGTAGTAAGTGATGTTGCTGGTAATGGTACTTTAAATACTACTAATGTAAGTATGATCTATTCGTACTTTTTACCTGTAACCAAAGACTTTTCTATCAAAGCCGGAATTCAAGGTACTTTTGCACAAAAAAGATTGGATTTTGCTAAATTAACATTTGGAGATATGATTGATCCAAAAATGGGATTTAGTAATATGAGTCAAGAAATTGATCCTAGCAGAACAGTATCAAATGTTAATTTTTCAGCAGGTATATTGGGATACAGTAAATTATTTTTTATTGGAGGTTCAGCACATCATTTATTGAATGCTAATGAAGCATTAACTAGAGGAGGTAATAGCCCACTCCCCATGAAAATATCCGCACATACAGGAGCAGTAATTCCTTTAAGTGATTCCCCACAAAATAGAAGAAAAAGAAAAAGCGGACAAAATGTTATGCCAGAAAGTTCCATTTCTCCCAACTTATTATACCGCCGCCAAGGTGATTTTCAACAATTAAATTTAGGATTATACGTAACCAAAGGACCTGTTGTGGGTGGTTTATGGTACCGTAATCAAGATGCTTTTATAGTATTATTGGGTTTTCAAATGCCTAATTTTAGATTTGGATACAGTTATGATGTAACTATCAGCAAGTTAAGTAACGCTTCTGCTGGTTCTCATGAATTATCTATGACGATACAGTTTGATTGTAAACCTAAAAAGAAAAGGTTTGTTCCAGTGAGCTGTCCGTCGTTTTAATTTGAATATTGTTTAAAACTAACATTATGAATAAAAAATTATTGAGTATTGTAAAAAAATCAGCAGCATTGTTCGGGATAACTATGTTGTTGTTTTCTGCATCGTCATGTAAAAAAGAAGTTTCTGGAACAACCGGATGGACTTTAAACGACCCTAAAAACGGTGGTTTTGAAGTAGTACCTTACTACGAGCAAGAAACCGGACCAGGTTTGGTTTTGATTGAAGGTGGTAGATTTACCATGGGTAGTGTAGAACAAGATGTTATGTACAAATGGGACAATGTTCCACGTACAATGTCGGTTTCTTCATTTTATATGGACGAAAGTGAAATTAGAAATGTAGACTGGAGAGAGTATGAATACTGGTTAGGTAGAGTATTTGGGATGTCGTACCCAGAAGTTGTATTAAGAAACTTACCAGATACATTAGTTTGGAGAGATGAATTAGCGTTTAACGAACCTTATGTAGAGTTATATTACCGTCATCCTGCATACCAAAATTATCCAGTAGTAGGTATCAACTGGTTACAAGCTACAGATTACTGTGTTTGGAGAACAGACCGTGTGAATGAGTATATTTTAATTCGTGAAGGTGTATTAAAATTAAATCCTAATCAAACAGATGAAGATAACTTTAACTACGATGCATATTTAAAAGGACAATACGAAGGTTTAGTGAGGGATTTATTAATCGACTTAAACCCGAATAATGAATTAAGAAAAGTAAGAATGGAAGATGGTATTTTATTACCAAGATACCGACTACCTACAGAATCTGAGTGGGAATTTGCTGCGATTGGTTTAATTGGAAACACAACAGATGAACGTATAACGGATAGAAGAATTTATCCTTGGAATGGACACTGGGTTAGAAATAAAGAAGATATTTGGCAAGGACAATTTATGGCAAATACCATGCGTGCTAAAGGTGATTTAATGGGTGTTGCTGGCGCTTTAAATGATAAAGCAGATATTACTGCTCCTGTAAAATCTTATTGGCCAAACGATTACGGTTTATACCAAATGGCTGGTAACGTGAGCGAATGGGTTATGGATGTATACCGTCCTTTATCTTTAGAAGACATGAATGAATTTAGAGGCTTTAGAGGTAATGTTTTTGAAACTTATGCAAAGGATGATGATGGTTTCTTAGAAATGAAAGATTCATTAGGTAGAATGAACATGAGACAAGTAAGTTTAGATAAACCTGAAGATGATTTAGTAAATAGAAGAAACTACAAAAAAGCAGATAATATTAGCTTTTTAGATGGAGAATTTACTTCTTCTGTATATTATCAAAACGAAAACTTTAAAGAAGAAGCTAAAAAGAACAAGTTAATGTACGAAACAGCTGTTCACTCTTTATTATCTGATAGAGCAAGGGTATACAAAGGTGGATCTTGGAAAGACAGAACGTACTGGATGGCTCCTGGTGCTAGAAGATTTTTAGATGAAAGACAATCTACAGATTACATAGGATTTCGATGTGCAATGCATAGAGTTGGGCCACCAACAGCTTTTGCAAAATAAATTTTAAAACCGAGTGAGAGCTCGGTTTTTTTTTGGTTTAAAAAGTAATAGTATGATGAAAATAGTTTTAGCAAGCAATAACAGCCACAAACTAAAAGAAATTAAACAACTTGCACCCCAATACGAATGGTTATCCTTACAAGAAATTGGTTGTACGGATGAAATTATTGAAAATGGAAATACATTTGAAGAAAATGCGCTAATTAAAGCAAAATTTGTTGCGCAAAAATATAACATAACTTGTGTAGCAGATGATAGTGGCTTATGTGTGGATGCTTTAGATGGAGCTCCTGGCGTATATTCTGCTAGATATGCTGGCAAAAACGCAACAGATGACACAAACAACCAAAAGTTATTACATGCATTACAATCCATTAAAAATAGAAAAGCGCGTTTTGTTTGTGTAATTTGTTTGTACAATATACACCAAAATGAAGCTGTGTATTTTAGAGGGGAAATTGAAGGCGAAATTTTAGACGAAAAAAAAGGCGAAATGGGTTTTGGGTACGATTCATTATTTAAATCTATTCACCACGATAATTCATTTGCTGAAATATCCATGGAAGAAAAAAACAAAGTAAGCCACAGGGCAATAGCCATCCAAAAATTAAGCAACTATTTAAACAATCATTAAATCTGCTGTTAAATCGTCTGCCAATAACTTACCTTTATGTGTTAAAACTACTGAGGAATGAATCGTAATAAAACCATCCTCTTGCATTTTAAACAATTTATTTTCGATTTGGGCGTAAAAATCAGGAAATCTAGTTTTTAGATATTGGATATTCAATCCTTTCAGGGTTCGTAATTGTGTTAATAAATACTCATTAAAAATATCCGTTTCCGATAAAAATTCCAATTCGAAATAATCCGTATTTTGTTCTAAACCCTTTATATATTGCATATTATTTGCAACATTCCATCTTCTTACCCCCTTTTGATACGAATGTGCAGAAGGACCAAAACCAATATAAAAAGCATTTTCCCAGTACGCAGAATTGTGTTGAGAATGAAATCCGGGTAAAGCGTAGTTGCTTATTTCGTATTGTGTGTAGTTATTTTTGTTTAAAAAATCAACGGTTAAATCGAATAAATCCGCCGAAGTTATATCATTAGCCACTACCGTTTTACCATTTTTAACCCAATTGGCTAAAGCAGTTTTTTCCTCCACCGTTAAATTATAACAAGATAAATGAGGAATTGTATAATTTACCGCAATTTTTAAATTTTCCAGCCAACGCTGCGGTGTTTGATTGGGTAAACCAAACATTAAATCGATTGAAAAATTTACAATATTGTGTTTACGCATCAATTGTATCGCATCATGTGCCATAACAGAGGAATGCGCGCGATTCATCGTTTGTAAATCTTCCTCTAAAAAAGATTGAACACCAATACTAAAACGGTTAAAACCTAAGGATTTCCATAACAAAATACGCTCATCAGATACATCATCAGGATTAATTTCTAATGTTTGCTCGATTGAATTATTCAATTTGTAATGATTTTGAATAGCTTCTAAAATTTGTTGAAATTCGGATTCGCTTATTAATGAAGGAGAACCACCACCAAAATAAATAGACGAAATGTTTTCAATTTGTTCGGATTTTCTATGTTTAATCTCTAAAACTAATGCATTAATTAAGTTTTCACGATAACTTTCGAAAGTTGTGGAAAAATAAAAACTACAATAATGACATTTTTGTTTGCAAAAAGGAATGTGAACGTAAATCGTTTGCATTATTTAGGTTTAACCAATGTTTTAAAATAATACAATGGATTGAGTAAATTTTTTAAAAAATCTTGTTTATTTAACAAGTTAACAATCAGTTTAGTACGAATCAATAACAATAATACTGGCGCAGTAATATTTAAATGCCTAAAAAATAGGTTTACAACATAATTAGCAATTAAAGGATTACGCAATCGTTTACGAATAGCCTTTTCGTACACCTTTAATTTTTTATCCGAAAAATCATTTTGTGCTACACAATCCACGGCAAGATTCGAAGCCTCCTCTGCCATAACCATTGCATTCCCTACACCCATTCCCGTAATAGGATTTACACAAAAAGAAGACGCACCAATATAAATAATGTTTTTATCTGTAAAAATTTTATGCTGAGTAGTGATGGGTAAATGAACTCCTTTGGGCTTTTGAATACAAATGGCATTATTAAATCGTTGCTGTAACTCTGGATGATTTTGAATAAAATAATCCAACAAATCCTCCATCCTAATTTTTAATTGTAAATAATCCTCCTTTTTAATTCCAACTTCCACATTAAACTCGCCATTAGGAATAGGGCAAATTAATAAACAGCATCGAAAGGGTTTTTCAAAATAATATGTTTCGATGGTACGAACAGGATGAATTGGCGCAATATTTTTGTAATACGCTCTGGAAAAAAAGTAAGTATGTTTTTCTAACTTTCGGTTTTTAATCAAACCACTTTGATAACCACAAGCCACTAAACCTAAGGAAGCTTTTACTTCTAAATTTTTGGTAAAAAAAACGATACCTTCATCCTCGTAATAAAAATCCTGAATCAACTCACTTTCAATCACTTCTACATAACCCGATTCCTTAACTTTTTGCATTAAAGCCGCATCAAAATCGATACGTTTAGCTAAAATACGAGGCGTAGATTCTGGATTATATCGAATGGGCACAACACCTTTGGTAAGATGTATAGAAAATTCGTGTGTGAATTGCACAACACCTTTATTTTCAAGTTCATCAAAAAAACCTGGTACTACACGATTAAAAACATGTTTAACTCTGCCATCAAAATTTTCGCCACATACCTTATCTCGAGGAAAAACAAACTTATCTACCAACACATGATATATCTTATTTTTAGATAAGTTAAGCGATGCCAATAATCCTGCAGGGCCTCCACCAACTATACAAATAGGTGTAATAATTTTTTGCATAACAGCGCAAAGATATCTAATTTACAACTTAAAATGCTATACTTATTGCACTTTTAACAAAACAGGAAGATGATCGCTAAAACCATTTTGATAAAAATGTCCTCTAAAACTTCTAAATGGCATTAATCCTGCTTTTTTATCTTCTACTAAAATCCATGGAAACTGGATAATTTGAGATTGAAACATTTGATTTTTAAACGATTTATTATTTACTAAAAAACCATCGTACATATACCATTTTTTTTGCCACTTAATAGTTTGCACTCCCGATGAAATGTCCGGCTGTACAAAAGTAAAATCATTATTTTGTAACAATTGTAAACTTTTATCTTGTGGTGTATCATTAAAATCACCCATAACAATTGTGGTATAATTAACTCGTATTTTAGCAATAGAATCTAAAGCCCTATTTAAAGTAGTAGCCACATGGATTCTATTCCCTTCCGATTTTTTTTGTCCGCCAAACCTACTCGGCCAATGGTTTACAACAAAACGAACAGAATCCTTTTTATTGGGTACAAAACCCTCTACAATTAAAATATCTCTAGTTGCACGCTTACTAGGTAATTTTAATGTAATAACATAAAAAGCCGTTAATTGTAAACATTCACTTTTATAAGCAAAACCTACATCAATCCCTCTAGAATCAGGCGAATCAAAATGAATGATTTGATAATTTTGTTTTTGTAAAATAGGATGACGGAATAAATCGTTTAGTACCTTTTCGTTTTCAATTTCACAAACTCCAATAAAATCAGGATAAGTATTGGAACTTGCAGCAATAACCTTAGCTAGATTATTAATTTTGCTAAAATATTTAGATTTATCCCATTGTTTATGCCCCTCGGGTGTAAACTCATTATCATTTTTTAAGCTATCGTTTTCGGTATCAAATAAATTTTCAACATTATAAAATAGTACCTCGTAACTACTTGTAGATTCGTTGGATTTAAACGACCATAATAATATAATTAATACTCCAAGAAATAATAAAACCGTAAAAAAACTTTTGTTACTTGATGCCATAAAAATTTATTAATCAATGGAATACGAAGGGAATTCGGGATTGGTATGCATTTCAATAATCAATCCATCCGATAAACCAAATTTAGGAACCAATACCTTATTAATATTTCCCCATTGTAGCAAACTCATGAAAATTTCAGTTGCAGGAACAATAACATCAGCTCTATCTGGATTTAAAGCCATTTCCGATATTCTTTCTTCATACGTTAAGGATTTTAATTTTTGATAAATTTTATCCAAATCATTCAGCTTAATTTCGGGACTTACTTTTTTATTTAAATCGTTACTTATTTTAACCAATTTATTGATGTTTCCACCCGAACCTACAATGTAATCGATTGTTCTGTTTTTAATTGCATCCAACAACCAAGATTTCATATCCGTCCAAGCAGTATTAGGGACAGTATTTTGTAACAAACGCACCGTTCCAATTTGAAAAGATTTAGAAGCCTCCATGTTTTTGTTAATAAACAAAGAAAGCTCTGTACTTCCTCCCCCAACATCTACATATAAAATATTGGTATGATCTTTTAAGAGTTTTTCGATGTGCGAGCTGTAAATTATTCGAGCTTCCTCCTCTCCAGAAATTAAATCGATTTTAATACCAGATTTTTCCCAAACTTTTTTAATCACCTCAGTACCATTTAAAGCATCTCTAAAGGCAGATGTAGCACAAGCTCTGTAGTGTGTAACACCATGAACTTTCATCAGATAACGATAAGCTTTCATACCATGTATCAATCGTTTTTGGGCCTTATCGGATATTTTTTGTTTAGTGAAAACATCCGCACCTAAACGAATAGGTAATCGAGTTAACGAAATCTTTTTATAAGAAATCTTTTTATTTTTATCCTCTACAATGTTACAAATTAATAATCTAATTGCATTTGATCCAATATCTATAGAGGCTAACTTCATTTAAAATTTATTTTACAGTGCTAGTTTGATTTAGTAAATCGCTAAAATACTCATAAATTTTTAACTGACTCCTGATTAAAGGCTCCGAATTTTTAGGTTTTTTATATTTATTCAAACCATCTTCATCCAAATACCTAGCTTTAACATTATCACTTAACTGTATATCAACAAATTGCTGTATTTGTTTTTGTAATCTTTTGTCGAAAATTGGCGTAGTAACCTCTACTCTTTTATCCAAATTACGAGTTAACCAATCGGCACTACCGATATAATACAAAGGATTGTTGTTATTACAAAAAACAAATAAACGCACATGCTCTAAAAATCTATCAATCACACTAATCACCTCAATATTTTCGCTTAAATTTTTAACACCTGGAACCAAGGAACAAACGCCACGAATAATCATTTTAATTTTTACACCCGCGCAGCTTGCCTCATACAATTTCCTAACTAATTCTGGATCATTGATATTGTTTAATTTTATGATCGCATAAGCAGGTAATCCTTTTTTAGCATTTTTAATTTCCTCATTTAAATAATTGATAAACTTAGTTCGAGTATTAAAAGGAGATAAAACCAAAGTGGAAAATCTGCGGTTAAAATATGGGCGATCAATAAAATCAAAAACTTTTTCAACCTCATTGGTAATTTTAGGATCACAAGTTAATAAAGAAATATCCGAATATAAATTTGCAGTTTTCTCGTTAAAGTTACCCGTTCCCACATGTGCATATTTTCGCTCTACACTACCTTCCATCCTACTTACTACAATTAACTTAGAGTGCACTTTTAAGCCTGGCAAACCAAAAGTAACCTTTACACCTTCTTCTTGTAAATAATTTGCCCAACGGATATTATTTTGCTCGTCAAATCTGGCTCTTAACTCAACCAAAACTGTAACATCTTTTCCATTTTCCACTGCATTTACCAATGCATTAATGATTTTAGATTTTTTTGCTACACGATACAAGTTAATCTTAATACTTTTTACTTTAGGATCAATTGCCGATTCTCTTAAAAAATCTATTAAATGATCAAACTTTTGGTAAGGATAAAACAACAAAATATCCTTTTTACGCAATACCTCTAAAATACTGGGCTGATTGTATAAATCCGGACAAACCAAAGGTTTAACTCTTTCGTTACGTAACATTTTTGCACCAATTTCTGGGAAATCAATAAAATCTTTAAAATTATGATATCTACCGCCCGGAATTAAACTATCACTTTTTTCTAGTTTTAATTTCCTAATTACAAACTCGTAAATATCTTTGGGTAAATTCGCATCATACACAAATCGAACAGGTTCACCAACCTCCCTATTTTTAATACTTTTGGATAATTTATCTACCAAACTTTTGGAGATATCTTCATCAATATCCAACTCTGCATCGCGAGTTAATTTTAACGAAAAAGCCTCGATAGTATCTAAATTAAAAAAACTAAACACCTCTGGTAAACACAATCTAATGATATCGTCTAATAAAATCAAATATTTTTCGTCGTTTAAACTAGGAATTTGAACAATTCTACCTAGTTCATCCGATGGGATTTCAATTAAAGCCAACTCCACTTTGTTGTTTTTTACAACAACTTTTTTATTGTAAATCTTAACTATCAAATAATTAGCATTGTCTTTTAAAAACGGAAAAGATTTGTTGGGACGAATAAGAATAGGAAATAATGCTGTACGAACTTTATCATTAAAATAATTACGTACAAACTTTTCTTGTTTTGAGGTAAGTTGTTTTTCGTTTACAAAATGAATATTATTTTTAGCCAACTCCCCAACAATAATTAGATGCGCCTTATCAAATCTGGCTTGTTGTTTTAGCACTAATTTTTGAACCTCTTTAAAAACCTCATCCGGATCTTCATTTAACAACAATTTTTCTCTCTTCGTAAAATCTGTTAATCGTCGGATGGTTGCAACCCTAACCCTAAAAAACTCGTCCCGATTGTTAGAAAAAATACCTAAAAAACGCATTCTTTCGATTAAGGGATTGGATTCATCCTCGGCTTCTTGTAAAACTCTTTCGTTAAAATTTAACCAACTAATTTCTCTATTTATCCACTTTTCAGGTAATTTCATTGCTAAAAATAATATGATAGTTATAAAGTGGGCAATAATACTAATCAAATGTTAACTGTAGATTGCTTTTGTAAAAAATTATTACACAACAAAACGTTTATAGATGAAAAAAACTGAAAACCCTTACATCAATTTTGTTGAAAAATCTTCCAAAATCACCAATCGTTGTTTATACAAACTCCCCAAAGCTTTTTTAAAAATCTTTTTACTCATTTGTAAAGTATGGTAAATATCATCCGGATTGGATTTATCACCCAAATTTAAAACCCCTTTGTTGTTTTTTAAATAATCTAATATTTTTTGCGCAGTTGGCTCAATTGCCTCATGACCAGGTTTTTGGATTACAATATCCAACTTATTATCCTCCCTAACCGTTTTTACGTACGCCTCTATCACATCCCCTTCTTTCAAATCCGTAAAAACATCCGAATAATAAATTAAACCATAATGCAAATGATTCACTACCACATTATAGCCTAAATCCGATGGATTCACCACAATTGCACTAATTTTTTCGCGCTCCTGTACCGTGATTTCATCATTTTGTATAAACTTTTTAATTTTTGTACTTCCTAAAATCTTACCTGTGGTTCTATCCGCATAAATATAACATAAGTAGTATTTATTTTCCTCAATCGTTTTTTCCTGCATACTGTAAGGAATTAACAATTCCCTATGCGCACCCCAATCCATGTAAGCACCACTAGAATTTACATCAACTGCTTTTAAATAAGCCACCTGATTTACCAAGGCAAAAGGTTTAAACGGAACTCCAATCAGCTCATTTTCATCATTTAAATCCACAAAAACAGTTACCGTATCCCCTACTTTAAAATCTTGTTTACAATATATTTTAGGAATATCAATTACTTGATTTTCTGTATCCATAGCCATCCAATGAGATGAATTTTGTTGTGTAATTTGTACACTAATATAACTTCCTACTTCCATAATTACAGTTTAAAAATCCAATTTTGATGATTGGTATCTATTACAGGTTCTTTCTCAAAAATCCCAAATACAGCAGCACCAGAGCCACTCATGGATGCGTAAATTGCACCTTGATCGTATAATTTTTCTTTAACTTCCGCAATCGCAGGAAATTGGTTAAAAACCGATTTTTCGAAATCATTAACCACAACATTTTTCCATTGTTTAATATCTTTCGCAATCTCTAAAGGTAAAGTAATATCTTTTTTTTGCGGTACAACACCTTGGTATGCCAAAGCAGTTGAAACATGAATATCGGGATAAACTAAAACCAAAAAATAATCCTTAAGATTTAAAACAATAGGCGAAATTTCATCGCCAATTCCTTGTGCAAAACAAGCTTGATTGTGTAAAAAAAACGGACAATCCGCACCAATTGATTTAGCTAAATCAAATGCATAAGTAGCAGGGAAATTTAAATCAAAATATTGTTGGCATAATTGTATCATAAAAGCAGCATCTGCCGAGCCTCCTCCTAAACCTGCTCCTGTTGGGATATTTTTATGCAAATGGATATCTACATGAGGTAAATTAAATTGATCCTGAATTTTTTTAAATGTTCTAACCACTAAATTATCTTTTCCGTCGTTAGGAATCTCCAAACCCGAACAAGTAAATCTGGTTTCATTTAAATCATTTTTTTCCAGCTCTAAAATATCTTGAAGCGGAATAGGAAAAAAAATCGTTTCCAAATTGTGGTATCCATCCGATCGTTTTTCGGTAACATGTAAACCGATATTTATTTTTGCATTTGGGAAAACTACCATATTATTTCCATTCAAAACTCTCAATTAACCTATTTAAATCTTCCTTTAAAAACTCAATTACTGGCGCTAAGGAATCGTTATTAGGCGAATTGTAAAAATACAATGAACCTCTAAAAAAATGATTAGTACTATCGCTAATAAAAAATTGTAAAGGAGTAGCTGCCTTTTTACCAGAGATATCAAAAACTAAAGCATTAACTTTTTTATTTGGATTTTGAAAAACCAACTCTTTAACCGATGAAGCAAAAGCATTGTGTTTCTCCCTCATTTCATATTCCTGATCAATTAATTTGTTAAAATTATTATTGATTTCTAAGTACGATATATGAAATTTTGCCTTCAAACTAGGGTATGAAATATTTAAAAAACAATTTTTTTGTTTTTCTATCACAGCACTTTGGGCATAATCAAAGCTAAAATTACAATCGGTATGGTTAAAACGCTGATACTTTTGTTGTGGTAATTCTATTCTAAAATAACCATCTGGTTTAGGAACAGGAGTATCGTTACACGCATAAAAAACGAGTAAGATCAAAGCCCATAAATATTGTACATTTTTTTTCATCCTAAACATTATTCGCTAATTTCCAATTTAACTTGCTTAATTCGCTTTTTATCCACCGATAAAATGGTAAATTTATAGTTTTTAAACACAATTACTTCATTTTTTAAAGGGAAGGAACCTTTAATTTCTAAAATAAAACCTGCAATCGTTTCAAACTCACCTTTATCATCTTCAAAATCTTCAAAACTAATATTGGCAACTCTACACATATCTTTTAACAAAATTAGTGCATCAAATAAATAAATATTTTGATCCAAAATAGTGTAATCCAACTCATCCTCTTCATCAAATTCTGTTTTAATTTCCCCAACAATTTCCTCCAAAACATCCTCTAAAGTTACCAAACCTAAAGTACCACCATATTCATCAATTACAATAGCCATATGATTTTTTTTATCTTGAAAAACCCTTAAAGCATCATCTAATTTTTTATGTTCAGTCATGAAAAAAGGCGGACGAATTAAAAATTTCCATTCGAAATCATCTTCTTTATCAATATGTGGCAACAAATCCTTAATAAACAAAATTCCTATTATTTTATCTAAACTTTCCTCGTAAACCGGAATACGAGAATAAGCCGTTTCTTCAATTAACTTTTTAACTTTAACATACGATTCATTTACATCTAAAGCCGTAATTTCCATTCGGTTTTGCATAACACTGCGGATATCCGAATTGCCTAAATCTAAAATATTGGTTAATAATTTGCCTTCCTCCTCCGTTTGTTCGTGATTTTGAATCAATTCATGCACTTGAGCCAATTCATCCAATGAAATTTGTTTTTTTTCTTCTTGCCAAATCTTATTAAATAAGTTAGATAATTTAACTAAAGCATTAGATAAAAACTGGAACATTAAATTAAGTATGAACAATAAATCTATGGTATATAATGCCGTTTTTTGCACAGAAGCTGTAGCTAAAATTTTTGGCATAATTTCACCAAAAAGCAATAAAATAGAGGTTATCACAATAATCTGAACCCCTAACATTAAGCTAGGATTTGCTCCGTTTTGAATACAAAATTCTACCAAAAAAGTACTTATAATTACTAAAGATATATTTATGGCATTGTTACCAATTAAAATGGTAGCTAATAATTTTTGTGGGTTAGATAATAATAAAGCAATTAAACGACCTTTTCGAGGGTTTTGATTTTGTAAAATTTTAATATCATTTTCGGTTAGCGAAAAAAATGAAATTTCGGAAGCCGAAACCAATGATGATAAAAACAATAAAATACCCGAAACAAATAATAGTGTAAAAATATACAGCATATTTTCTTGCGTAAATATGCTTAGAATATTTAATAAATAATTTGGATTGTAAAAACCGACGGGAATCTCCATTTAGATTGTATTAAAAAGGTAAATCATCTTCCTCCGAACTATCGTTAAAAGCTGGTGGAACAGGAGTATTTAAAGAACCAAAATTATTAGGAATTGTATTAGGAAAAGAATTGGTAGTAGCATTAGGTAAATTATGTTGCTGAGGAGCTTTATTCATATCACCCTCATTTTTAGCACCTAACATAACCATCTGATCACCAACTACCTCTGTTGTATATCTTTTTACACCATTTGCATCGTCCCACGAACGCGAACGTAATTTACCCTCGATATACACTAAGTTCCCTTTTTTCAAAAACTTCTCAGCTACATCCGCTAAACCTCTCCACAACACAATATTATGCCACTCGGTTTGGTCTATTCTATTTCCATTTTTATCCTTGTAAGATTCCGAAGTTGCTAAAGAAAAATTGGCAACTGCTGCACCATTTTCTAAACGTCTAATTTCTGGGTCTTTCCCTAAATGTCCAACTAAAATTACTTTGTTTACTCCAGCCATTTTAAAATTTTGAATGTTTCAACGAATATAAAAAATATTTTTAACCCTCAAACATATTTTGTACATCTGTTAAAAAAATAAACAAATTGAGCCTAGGAATTTTGTTAAAATCTCTTCTAAAAAAATCGATTCATTTTATAATATGAAATAGTTTTAATAGTCAAGTGCAAAAATCAGAATTGTCAGAATTAAAATTCCGTTCAATATAGTCGATATGTATTTCTTAATCGTCATTTTTTTCAAATGCACCACAACGTTTGGCGGCTACTGACCGTTGGGCTTTCTAAGCATCAACTGTCTATAACCTCAAATGTATATTTAAAGATAAATGTTTATTAGTGAGGTGCAAAATAAAAATGCGCTTCAGCGCACCTTAATGTGGCACTGAACGATGACCGATTCCGCCCAATGGCCAGTAGGTGCTGTGTTATGTGTAGTTTGCCCCCACAAAGTTCGATACTCTTGGTCTATACGTGTCCGCCTATTTTATTTTTTTGAAATAAAAAGTGTCGTCACCTGGCCCCTCTGATAATTCACTTTTCTTATAAAAAACTGTTAATTCTGTTTCTGTTAATTTTATTATTTTCAGAGGTCCTTCTTTGAAACCGTCTTGAACAAGGTCGTTCATAGGAACTTTTGAATTAGGATATTTAGTTGTTTGGGTCATTCCATTATAGCTGATGACCATAGTTTTCTTGTCGACTTTATAATTACCGTTTATTGTCGTGTTACTTGCGGGATATTCGTCTGCGAATTTAGAGTTTATGAGATATGTAATATAATTTGGTTTATAATCTTTAGAAATATCTTCAGTCTTATTTTTAATTGTCCTAGTTACTTTAACGCACTCCCATTTTCCAGTGAGTTTTGTCAGGTCGATAGTTTTATTGATTACTTGTCCGAATAGTAAGTTACTTGTCAGAAGTATTATTGTTAGGAAAATGATTTTAATTGCTTTCATGTCTGTCGCGGCAAATTACACATAACATCAATGTTACCGATTTCGCAATTGAGTTTCGTATATTAAACTTTCGTTTATTTCGCCTTTGGGCGAAGGTTTTCTCAATACTCTAAAAAGATAACATTTTTGTTTTCCAAAAATAGATAAAAAACTCATAAATCAAAATTATCTAAAGGACTTTAAATTTTACCAAAGCCTTTATTTTACTTTTGCTAAAAATAGGATATAGCGAATAACTTTGAATATTTTCGGATAGTCAACTTTTTTGACTGAGTCAAAGGAGTTAGCGGTGTCCTAGTGCACGGGGTTAAATAAAACAATCTAATTTTAATTGATTAACAAATTCTTAAACTCATTTAACTCGAGATTTTCAACAGATTTTTGAGTGTAATAATCCAATAATTTTTTAGAATATGAATTGAAACCCATTTGATCAATGATTTCTTGGATATATTTAATTTCATCATCATGCACTGTAGTATCCAAATGAATTAAGGATAACAACTGGTGTAACTGACTAATTTTAGCCTCTTCGCTAATATCAAAATTGTAATTTTCTCTATCTGCAATTAAGCTTTGTAATTCACCCATCGAAACCTCCATTTTTTGAGCAGCCCAAACAATATAGCTTAATTCCGACAAACTAAAATTTCCATCAATTTTAGCCAATTTAATCAAACTTTTTAAATGATTGTACTTATCTTCTAAACTTAAAAAACTCATATATAGTATTTTATAAGTGCAACCCACACTCGGTTTTATTCAAATTATTCCAACGTCCATTTCGTCCTTCACCTTTTACAGTACACTGCGCACAACCCACAGAAGAATATCCTTGATTTTGCAAAGGATGTAAAGGAATTTTATTGTTTTGATAAAAATCTTTCACTTCCTGAGCAGTCATGTCAATAATTGGATAAAACTTATTGATATCTTTTTTTTCCTCAAAAATATCTAAATTTTTTCGATGTTCGTTTTGGTAAGCCAACAATCCACTAATCCATATTTTTTTACCCAGTTTAAGCTTATCCATAGGTTCCACCTTGTTAATAGAACAGCACAAATCTGGATCTTTAGTCCATGTTTGATCATTTTTAGTGAATTCGTTTTTCCAAGCTTCGGGAAGTACCTCAACAATATTTAAATTCAGCAAATCCTTTAATTCGTTTTTATAATCGATAGTTTCCTTAAAATGATAAGTAGTATCTAAAAAATAAATAGCTTGTTGGGGGTTGATTTTAGAAACCAAATACAACAAAATACCCGCAGTTGTTCCAAAAGAAGATGTAAAAACAATATCTTCAGATGCATAATCCTTAAACAACTCCTCGATTCTTTTTTCGATAGATAAGCTAGCGTATTTTTTATTTAAATCTGGGATATTCATCATTTATTCATTTTAACACTACAATTAAACATATAATTTTAGTAGATTAATTTTGTAAATATTCATCGTCCGAATTAGACAAAATTTTAGTTACATTATTTAAAGCCTCTACTTTGAATTTAAAATCACCCTTTAATTTATTGCGAATATTGGTTAAATTATTAATCAATTCCTGCGTATTATCTGGCAAAGCATGTTCCAAATACTGGCGCATACGTTTAGCCAAAGTAGGCGATTTTCCGTTGGTAGAAATAGCAATTTTTAAATCCCCACGAGATATAATGCTACCCAAATAAAAATCGCATAATTCGGGTTTATCCGCAGCATTACACAAAATATTATAACGGTGTGCTAAATTAATTACCGCCGCATCGTATTTAATATTGTTGGTAGCTAAAATTAACAAGTTGGTTCCCATTAAATCTTTTTGTTTAAAAGCACGCTCATAAACTTTTAGATTGGGTATTTTTTTTTCTAATTCCCAAATATCCTCACAAACCTTAATTGCAATTAAAGTTATATTGGCATCGGGCGAATTTTTTAGCATAAAACTTACTTTTTCGTAGCCAATTTCTCCTCCTCCCACAATTACAGTATTTAACTGGTAGGTTTTTAAAAAAATTGGATATAAAGTATTTTTATCAGTCATTAGGCTAAATTCTTCATTACTTGTTCGTTAGTTATTTTTTCCAACACACTTGGATGCTCTAAAACCACATCACCAATCACAATAATAGCTGGAGATTGAATATTTTGTTCGATAATCACCGCCTCAATATTTTCGATAGTACTTATAGCAATTTTTTCGTTCTTACAAGTACCATTTTGTATCACTGCAATAGGTAAATTATGTTTATTTAAACCTGCATACAAACTAACAATTTGTTTAATTTTATGCACACCCATCAAAACAATTACGGTAGCTTTAGATTGTGCTGCTAAATGCAAATCTTTGGATAATCTGCCATCTTGCGTAGTAGCAGTTAACACCCAAAAACTCTCGCTTACACCGCGTTTAGTAACCGGAATCTCTTGCATTTCGGGCACCGAAATAGCACTAGAAATACCTGGAACAATTGCGGTTTCCAAACCAAAAGCCTTAGCATAATCCAACTCCTCGTGCCCTCTACCAAAAACCATAGGATCACCCCCTTTTAAACGTACTACATGTCCGTACTCAAAAGCCTTATCCACAATTAATTTATGAATATCTTCCTGCGCAATGTAATTGGTTCCGCCACGTTTCCCAACATAAATTTTAAGCGTTTGTTTGGGTGCAAAATCCAATAATTCCTCAGCAATTAAAGCATCATATAAAATTACATCAGCATTTTTAATGGCTTTAATTCCTTTTAGTGTGATGAGGTCCGGATCACCCGGACCAGCACCCACTAAAGTAAGTTTAGGTATTTTATTTTTTTTTAAAAGCATTTACAAAAATTTTAATTCGCTTTTAATTGTTCCTCTCTAAATGCTAAAACCGTATTGTAAAAATTACGTGCATTTTGGTAATATTTTGAAGCAAATTCTTTAGATGGCTCGTGATTGTTCATTTCAAAAACTAAATCTGCAAACGTACCATTAATTTTTAACGCATTCACTTCAGCATTTACCAAGTTTTCGTCTACTAAACTCACCACACCAGCTTGTGTATTCGTTGCCACTCCTATAGAAGTTAAACAAGCTTTACCAGCATTAATCATTGAGCTATACGCATGATAAATAGCATCAGCATATTTACCATCTTGTAAAGTTTTTTCTGCAATATTTAATTTTTCCTCAACATCTAAAAACAAAGTAGCAACTAAATCAATTACAACACCCGCACACTCTCCAATACCAATTGCTTTAATATAATCTGCATCATGTCCCCAATCAATATAATCCTCATCATTAATATTAGATAAATCTGCAAAAGGCTTTAACAAATTGTAAAAATACATTGGCTCCTGGCGTGTTGCATACGAATGGAAATATTCTCCTTCGGATTTTTTATCGTTGTAATCGTCTAAAATACTACCAATTACTTGTTTTACACGCTTACTAGGTACTTTAATAACTTTTTCGGAAATTACACCACCACCATCACCAGTTGGTCCACCACCAATTAATACTTGTAACGCTGGTAAAATTTTATTACCAACTTTTAAAGTACTACCATGGAAACCGATAGATGCTAAGGAATGCTGACCGCAAGAGTTCATACATCCAGAAATTTTAATTTTGATATCGTTGTTAAAAACTAACTCTTGGTAATTTTGTTCGATAAAATTTTCGATTTCCTGAGCCGTATGTACACTATCCGCGATACCTAAATTACAAGTATCTGTACCCGGACAAGCTGTAACATCCGCCACACCATCAAAACCAATTTTTGCTAAACCAAATTCTTTTAATTTTGAGAAAACGTATTTTAATGAATCTTTTTCTACAAACTTTAAAATTAAACCTTGGTTTACACTTACACGAATATCATCCGAAGCAAAATCTTTAACCAATTCGGCTAATTTTCTAGCCTGATCAGTATAAAAATCGCCATTTGTTAATTTGATACGAACACTATAAAAACCTTTTTGTTTTTGTTCAACCACATTACCACGTAACCAATTGTTGAATTCAGTTTCGTTTTCGATCACCACTTCTGGTGCTTTTTTGTAATTTGGATTGGGAACAGAATTTACTGTAGTAGTATCAATAGCAACCGTTTTATTAGCGATAGATGGTAAAACTTTATTTACTTCATCCATAAATTTCTCTAATCCCCAATCGATTAATAAAAATTTAATTCTCGCTTTTTGTCTTTTAGATCTTTCACCATATCTATCAAAAACTCTAATACAAGCTTCGATAAATGGAATTGTTTTTTCTTCCTCTAAAAATTCGTAAGCTACATCAGCCACACGACCTTGCGCACCTAAACCACCCGCTAACATTACTTTAAAACCTCTAACTTCTTTACCGTTTACAGTTTTAATTTTAGGAATCAAACCTATATCGTGCATAAAAGTAAAAGCTTCATCTTTTTCGGATGCTGAAACCGCTATTTTAAATTTACGTCCCATTTCCTGACTAACAGGATTACGTAAAAAATATTCGAAAATTGCTTGAGCATATGGAGAAACATCAAACGGTTCATCCGGATTAATACCCGCATCTACCGCAGCAGTTACGTTACGCACTGTGTTTCCACAAGCCTCACGCAAAGTAACATTACTCATTTCTAACTCTGCCCATAACTCTGGAGTTTGATCCAAAGAAACGTAGTGAATTTGTATATCCTGACGAGTTGTAGTGTGTAATCTACCAGTGGAATATCTATCACTCACATCCGAAATTCTTAACAACTGATCGGTTGTCATTTTTCCAAATGGAATTTTAATTCTAATCATTTGAACACCAGGTTGGCGTTGGCCATACACACCTCTAGCTAATCGTAAGCTTCGGAATTTTTCTTCGTCAATCTGACCTAATTTAAACTTTGCAATTTTTTGTTCTAAGTCTAAAATGTCTTGTTGAACAATTGGATTTTCTAATTCTGATCTAAAACTTTGCATTGTATTTTGGGTTGTTTTGTTTCTAAAAAAATTAATAAACGTTGCAAATATAAAACAACAGCATGCAAAACTAAGTTTTTTTTATCTAATTTCCATATAAGTTTATAATTAATTTCTATATTTTATATAGCCTATTGATTTAATAGATTAATAAAGTGTAATTTTAGGTATAAAAAGTGATTTATTTAAGGAATATATTTAAGGAATCTGCCAAAATAGGCATAAAATTTAACGTACCTTTTCGGGATAAAATTAAGGCACTTACGAAATTATCCTGAACTACATTCATAGGCAAAGTATCGAACAACCAAAAAGGAATTTGGTTTTGATTCGCTAAAGATTTAATTTTTTGCAAGATCATCAAACGATTTGCCTGATTTTGAAGCGATGTAGAATAAACAGGCGACTCCATCAAAACCAATTTTGTATAATTTTTTTTACACAATTGGATAATTTTAAGTAAATATTGCTCCCTTTTAACATCCCAATTAAAACTTTCATTATCTGCATACAAATCATAATACAACTGCTTATTTTCCAGCTCCGTAGTAGAAACGAAATTATGAAACACCAAATTTTGAGGCAAAGTATAACCATTAAAATCGTTAACAGATGCATGTTGCGCATAACCTTTAGTAAAATATGGCACTGAATCCTTTTGCCACCAATGTTTCAATCCTTGCAAAGCCTCGGCATTTTTATAATAATTATAATAAGTATATTTCATCATGGGTAAAAACAACCATTTAGCAAATTTAGGATCCATATCTTTTACCACATTACACACTACAGTATCTTGTAAATAAGGGGCATATCTGTACGAATGAAAAGTATTAAAGCGCACATCAAAACTCTCTGGCGTAACATACAACAACACCAATTTAGTTTTAGGATGTTTTTGCAAATACAAATACAATTGCAAATAATTATCTGCAAAATCTGTATGTCGCTGTGCAATATTTAACAACTTTAAACCTGTTAAATCCTCTAAGATTTCGGGATCGATAGAAAACAAAGGCTCACAAGGTCCATGAATAACCCCATCAAAAGGAATAGTTGTTTTTTGCTCAAAACTTAACTTAATATTCATGTTGTTTTTCAAAGCAAAATCAAAAAACAACTCGGTTAAAAATAATAATCCCACCAATAAAAAAAGGGCAAATAAAAATTTAAAACCAAAACGAAATCTATTCAAAATTTAACAATTAAATATACAAATGGTTTAAAGTTAAAACTTTTAGCAATTTTAACCCGAATTTGTGTAAATATTTTTTAAAAATGCAAGCTTAACAAATAATCAATGCTTAAATTTGCAAAATTGTGGAAATGCCAAAATAATATTTCCCAACTATACATTTTATGAAAAACATCAGGAATTTTTGTATCATAGCACACATCGATCATGGTAAAAGTACTTTAGCAGATAGATTATTACAGGTAACAGGAACAATTAGCGATAGAGATTTGCAGGAGCAAACTTTGGACGACATGGACTTAGAGCGTGAAAGAGGAATCACGATTAAAAGTCATGCTATACAAATGAAATATAAATTTGAAGGAGAAGAATATATTTTAAATTTAATTGATACCCCCGGACACGTAGATTTTTCGTACGAAGTATCCCGAAGTATTGCTGCTTGTGAAGGAGCGTTGTTAATTGTGGATGCAGCGCAAGGAATTCAAGCACAAACCATTTCCAATTTATATTTAGCATTAGAGCACGATTTGGAAATTATTCCGATTTTAAATAAAATGGACTTACCAGGTGCACAACCCGAGGAAGTAAAAGATCAAATTATTGATTTAATTGGTTGTAAAAGCGAAGACATTATTCCGGCATCCGGAAAAACAGGAATGGGAATTGATGAAATTTTAGCAGCAATCATTCACAGAATACCTGCTCCTAAAGGCGATGTAGACGCACCTTTACAAGCATTAGTGTTCGATTCGGTTTTTAATCCTTTTAGAGGAATTATTGCTTACTTCAGAATTTTTAATGGAAGTATTAAAAAAGGTGATCAAGTTAAGTTTTTTAATACGGGTAAAAAATACAATGCCGATGAAATTGGTTGTTTAAAATTAGATTTGGACCCTCGTAAAGAATTAAAAGCAGGTGATGTTGGGTATATTATATCGGGGATCAAAGATGCTAAAGAGGTAAAAGTTGGCGATACTTTAACAATGGTTGCCAATCCTTGTAGTGAAGGAATTAGTGGTTTTGAAGAAGTGAAACCGATGGTTTTTGCAGGTATTTTTCCAATATCTACCGAGGATTATGAAAATTTAAGAACATCGATAGAAAAATTACAATTAAATGATGCTTCTTTAACTTTTGAACCCGAAAGTTCGGTTGCATTAGGATTTGGTTTTAGATGTGGATTTTTAGGGATGTTACACATGGAAATTGTGCAGGAAAGATTGGAAAGGGAGTTTGATATGGATATTATCACAACGGTTCCTAACGTTTCCTACATTTGTAAAACTACTGCTGGTAATATTATTAATGTTCACAACCCATCGGAATTACCCGAACCCAACTACATTGATTATGTAGAGGAACCATATATTAGAGCGCAAGTTATTACCAAATCGGAATTTGTGGGAGCTATCATGACTTTAGCTATCGAAAAAAGAGGCGAGTTAATTAATCAAGTGTATTTATCTACCGACAGAGTAGAATTAACTTTTGATATGCCTTTAAGTGAAATTGTATTTGATTTTTACGACAGATTAAAATCGATTTCGAAAGGATATGCATCATTTGATTATTTTATGAATGGTATGCGCCAATCTAATTTAAAAAAGATGGATATTTTATTAAATGGCGAACAAGTAGATGCTTTATCAGCTTTAATTCACGCAGATAATGCTTATCACTTAGGAAAACGTATTTGCGAAAAACTAAAAACGCTAATACCTCGTCAGCAATTTGATATCGCAATTCAGGCGGCATTGGGTGCTAAAATCATATCGCGCGAAACCGTAAAAGCTTTGCGTAAAGATGTAACCGCAAAATGTTATGGAGGTGATATTTCTCGTAAACGTAAGTTATTAGAGAAACAAAAAGCAGGTAAAAAACGAATGAAACAAGTTGGTAATGTGGAAGTTCCACAAAGCGCATTTTTAGCTGTTTTAAAATTAGATTAAAAAACAAAAAGCTGTCCTAGGGCAGCTTTTTTTACCTTATGTATATGCTAAAAGTTTATTCTCCATTTGATAACAAAATAATTCAGGAAATTCCATTTCATACTTTAGAAGAAATTGAAAATAGCATTCAAAAAGCTTTTGAATTACATCGAAATTCTCCATTGGGTTTACCTAAGTTTGAAAGAATAAAAGTGCTG
>JACCDH011730224.1_pt1 | contig 42466 bp, 46 predicted proteins | sample 7442481 | NCBI WGS metagenome assembly JACCDH01 (sample SAMN15323433, study PRJNA562643) | freshwater metagenome | isolation source: river surface water | place: USA:Blue River Watershed | collected 2017-08-15 | reverse complement strand
CCAAAGCAGGCGCCAACACCGCTTGGGTGCCCAGCCCAACCGCAGCCACTTTGCATGCCATGCACTACCACCAAGTCAAAGTGGTGGACGTGCAAAAAGAATTGGAAAAGGTCAACTACAACAAAGTGCGCGACAGCCTCTTGAACGACTTACTGCAAGTACCCGTGGTCGCCAAAGCCAACTGGAAAGCTGCTGAGAAGCAACAAGAGTTGGACAACAACGTGCAAGGCATCTTGGGCTATGTGGTGCGTTGGGTGGACCAAGGCGTGGGTTGCTCGAAAGTGCCAGACATCCACAACGTGGGCCTGATGGAAGACCGCGCCACCCTGCGTATTTCTAGCCAACACATTGCCAACTGGTTGCACCACGGCGTGGTAACACCTGCTGAAGTGAAAGACACTTTCAAACGCATGGCAGCCGTGGTGGACAAGCAAAACGCGGGCGACAAGCTGTACCAAAAAATGGTCGGTCGTTATGCCAAAGCCCCTGCATACCAAGCCGCACTCGACTTGGTGTTCAAGGGCAAAGAGCAGCCTAGCGGCTACACCGAACCACTGCTGCACGCATGGCGCTTGAAGGTGAAAGCAGGCCAAGCCTAATCACCTTAGTGAAGCAAAAAAACGGCTCCTTCGGGAGCCGTTTTTCATGAGTGCTGGCAACTATGATTTAGGCATTGCATTTTTGATTGAGCGATCGCCATGACACACCCATTGATTAGCGCCACCCTCCGCTTTGCCCTGCGCACCGTGATTGGTTTGGTATTGACTGTGCTGATTGCCGCGAGCGTGTACCTGCTGTTCTCTTACCACTTCACCTACTCCAAAGGCGAGAGCGTGGGCTTTGTGCAAAAGCTCTCCTACAAAGGCTGGGTTTGTAAAACTTGGGAAGGCGAACAAGTACGCGCCTTGGCTGTGATGCCAGCCATCCCTGAAAAATTTGCATTCACTGTGCGCGATGACGCAGTAGCCGACGAAATCAACAAACAGATTGGCCAAAAAGTGGTGATTGAGTACGAGCAACACAAAGGCTTGCCCAGCTGCTTTGGCGAAACGGAATACTTCATCACCAAGGTCTCGCCTGCACCTGGCGAATAAGGAGCTTTAAGACTCGGTCAGGGTGTTGGCGTGCGTGCTGGCAACGGGTACACCAGTTGCTGCAAATGGCGCACATTTTTATTCACTTGCACCCACCATTTGCTGAACGAGTCCATGGGCTTGTCGAGCTGACGGAACAGCCGTGGCGCGGCACGCAGCTGCACCTGGCTCTCGCCAAGATCTGGCAAACACAAGTGTGCAACGGTCTGGACACTTCGCGCATGTCCTAATGCCTGCATCACTTCTTGCGCAGAGCCAAACCAACGATGCGGGGTGAGTGCCGTCATACGCTCACCGACAAAATTCCAACGCAACGCATTCCACGGATGGGCTTGCGTATGTTCGGAAAATGCAACTGCCACGCACACCACATCAGCGGGCAGGTCAGACGGCACATTGGCCAGCATCCAAGGATGCACCAGCCACACATTTTGCCCCGCCACCACACCCCCATCTGGTTTTACAAAACCCAACGCCTCAGGCGGCTCGGCAAGCACTGTAGGCTCATCCCACGCCAATTCGTTCTTGCGCACCTGCGCCACGGTCGCTTGACTGGTGGCCAAGATTTCCATCAACTCGTAGCTCACATCAATCGACGTGCCTCGGCTGTGCCAAATTTCTGGGGCAAATTTTTCAACCGTATCTGCATTGAACAAATAGGGCTTATGGCTCCCCGTGGCGGCCACCCATTGCCAGCTGAGGTAGTTGCTGGCGATGTCGCCATCTAACAAATGGCTGTACATCCAATCGGCGGCCACACGCCAATGCACTTTGCGCAAATGCACGATGTAGCTAGCCACCCACAGACGGGCGTGGTTGTGCAAATAACCGGTGGTGTAGAGCATACGAATGGCGTTGTCGATCACTGGCACACGGGTGCATGCATGGCGCACATCTTCAGGCAACTCGGTACTGTATTCAGAGTCGGGCAACACCCCTTCACGCAACGATTGGCCAATGCCTTCCCCCAAATGCTGGTGCATGTGCTGAAAGTATTCGCGCCAGCCTAGCTCGTAAATCAGTTTGTGCTGCACGCCCACACGGTATTGGTGGTACATGGCACTGGCCACATCAGGCACACTCAAAAATCCATGGGTGAGGTACGGCGACAAATGCGTGACTGCACCATCTAAAGCATTGCGCGTATGCGCATAGTCTTTCGGGCTGACATGGTCAAGCCGCAATTGGGCAGCTTCGGGCGTAGGCGGAAATTCATACATAAGCGTTTGTGATTGTGCCTTGTTCGCTTGGCTACACTTTGAGACATGCCTAAAACCTTATCTCCCGAGGTAGATGCCTGTACCTGCCCTTTGTGTGGCCAGCCGAATCTTTGCGCAATGGAAATAGCCAAGACAAAGGGGCAAGCTGTTGCCAAATGCTGGTGCGTGAACGTGTCGTTCTCCGCTGAATTATTGGCCACGGTGCCTGCAGCCGCCCAAAACAAAGCTTGTATTTGCCAAGCTTGTGCCACGTCATCCCACTCGCCCGACTAAGACCATGTGCCAACTGCTTGGACTCAACTGCAAAAACCCCACCGACGCCACGTTTAGCTTCAGCGGTTTTGCGCAACGTGCAGGTGTGACAGACCATCATGCCGATGGATGGGGCATTGCCTTTTTTGAAGGCTCTGAAGAAGACCGTGGCCTACGCCACTTCATCGACCACCTGCCTGCCAGCACATCGCCCGTGGCCGAGCTGATTCGCAAGTACCCCATCAAAAGCCGCAACGTCATTTCGCACATCCGCAAAGCAACGCAAGGCGTGGTGTCACTGGAAAACTGCCACCCGTTTGTGCGTGAGCTGTGGGGGCGTTATTGGGTGTTTGCACACAACGGCAATTTAGAGAACTACGCGCCGCGCTTGCACGGCGGGTTCAAGCCCGTGGGCGACACCGACAGTGAGTTGGCGTTTTGCTGGTTGATGCAAGAAATGGCCAAGTCACACGCGAGTGTGCCGTCAATTGATGAACTCACGCTCACGCTGAAAGAATTGGTGCCACAAATCGCTAAGCACGGCACATTCAATTTTTTATTGTCAAACGGTCAGGCTTTGTGGGCGCACGCTTCGACCAACCTTTGCTACATCGAGCGCAAGCATCCATTTTCAAAGGCCACGCTGAGCGATCAAGATATGAGCATCAACTTTGCAGAGCATGCATTACCCGATGACCGTGTTGCTGTGGTTGTCACTGCGCCTTTAACCACCAACGAGGTTTGGACGCCGTTTGCGCCGGGCGAGTTAAAGGTTTTTGTGGGCGGAGAGTTGCGAAGCTAAACAGCGGCCTCTAATGCATCGACAAACATGGCCGCCACATCGAAACCCGTCTGATCAAAGATCTCTTGAAAGCACGTGGGGCTGGTCACATTCACCTCGGTGAGGCAGTCACCAATCACATCCAAGCCGACCAACAACAAACCACGCTGAGCGAGGACAGGCCCGAGAGCCTCTGCAATTTCTTGATCGCGCGCAGAGATGGGCTGCGCCACGCCTTTGCCACCCGCCGCCAAGTTACCACGCACTTCGCCCCCCTGCGGAATGCGTGCCAAACAATAAGGCACCACCTTGCCTCCAATGACGAGCACGCGTTTGTCACCTTGGTCGATGGCGGGGATAAACCTTTGCACCATCAAAGTTTGTGCACCGTCGCGATTCAGGGTTTCGATGATGGCGCCCAAATTCAAACCGTCGTCTTTGACACGGAAGATGCCCATGCCACCCATGCCGTCAAGCGGCTTCAAAATGATGTCGCGATGTTGCGCATGGAACGCACGAATAGCGTCCGCACTGCGTGTCACCAACGTAGGGCTGATGAATTGTGCGAACTCAAGAATCGCCAACTTTTCGGGATGGTCTCGCAAAGCCGCTGGTTTGTTGAAGACCTTCGCGCCTTCGCGCTCGGCTTGTTCTAGCAAGTGCGTGGCGTAGAAAAATTCGCTGTCGAAAGGTGGGTCTTTGCGCATGACGATGGCGTCGGCGCTTGTGAGTGCGTAATGCTCGTTCACACCTTGCACTTCATACCAAGACTGCGCATCTCCGGTCAACCGCACCTGCTGCACACGCGCAGACACTTGCTGGCCGCTTTGCCACACGATGTCTTGAGGCTCACAAGCCAATACTTGGTGACCACGATGCTGCGCCTCTCGCATCATCGCAAACGTGGTGTCCTTGTAAATTTTGAAGGACGACAGCGGGTCTGCAACGAAGAGGATATGCATAGATTTAGATTTCGATTTTGCTGCCTAGCTCCACCACAGAGTTGCTAGGCAAGTTCAAGAAGTCGGCCGCAGAGCTGGCATTGAGATGCATTTGTGAAAACAGTTTTTCGCGCCACTCAGACATATCAGCCCCCACTGTGGGCACGATGCTGTCGCGTGACAAGAAGTAGCTGGTGGTCATAGGCTCTAACTTGCAGCCCATGACATGCAATTGCGACAGCGCACCCGGTACATCGGGGTCGTCTTTGAAGCCATAGTGAATGACCACCTGCCAACAATCATGACCAAGTGCTTCGACTTGTAGGCGTTGGTCATCGGTGATCCAAGGCACCTCATGGTTTTGCACATTCACAAACAAATTCTGGCGGTGCAGCACTTTGTTGTGCTTGAGGTTATGCAACATGGCATTGGGAACCGAGCCCTTGCCGCTGGTCAAAAACACGGCTGTACCCTCTACACGCAAGGGTGGCGCAATGAACACCGCCTCTAAGAAACTGCGCAGCTCCATGGCATCGGCTTGGCGCTTTTCGTAAAGAATGGCACGCCCATCACGCCAAGTAAGCATGAGCAGCATGATGATCGATGCAATGAGCAACGGAAACCAACCACCCTCCACAAGTTTGAGCAAGTTTGACGCCCAAAAAGTGATATCGACCAAAAAGAAAAAGCTGGTTGAAGCCAAGCACAACCAAAGTGGATATTTCCAGCTGTAACGAATCACAAAGAACGTGAGTACCGTGGTGATGAGCATGTCGGTACACACCGCAATGCCGTATGCAGCTGCCAAATTGCTAGAGCTTTTGAACATCGCCACAGCCAGCACGATGATGGCAAACAACCCCCAGTTCACGAGCGGAATATAGATTTGACCCGTGTCTCGCACACTGGTGTGCAGCACTTGCAAGCGTGGCAGAAAGCCCATTTGCACCACTTGCTTGGTGACACTAAAGGCGCCCGTGATGAGTGCTTGTGAAGCAATCACGGTGGCTGCGGTTGCCAAACCCACCAATGGCAGCAAGAACCAATCAGGTGCCATCATGTAAAACGGGTTCTTCACCGCCTCTGGTTCAGCCAGCAACAAGGCGCCTTGGCCAAAGTAGTTCAGCACCAAACAAGGCATCACAACAGCAAACCACGCCAAGCGAATGGGCTTTTTGCCGAAGTGTCCCATGTCGGCGTACAAAGCTTCGCCACCAGTGACGCACAGCACCACCGCCCCCAAAATCAGAAACGTCACCTCAGGCTCGGTGAACATGAAACGTAAGGCATGGTGCGGACTCAAGGCCCACAAAATTTCCGGATGACCTGCGATGTGATAAAGGCCCAATGCGGCAATGGCAGCAAACCACACCAAGGTGATAGGGCCAAAAAACTTACCAATCCCACCTGTACCGTTCTTTTGTACAAAGAACAAACCAAACAAAATGAATAGCGTCAGCGGAATGACAAAGCGCTTGAGCCCAGGAGAAATCACTTCCAAACCTTCGACCGCAGACAACACAGAGATCGCCGGCGTGATGACCCCATCGCCATAAAACAAGCAGGTACCGAAAATACCGACCAGCATCATCTTGCTGCGTAAAGCGGGTTTATCTTTGACCGCCATGGATGCCAAAGCCAACATGGCCACCAAGCCCCCTTCGCCGTTGTTGTCAGCGCGCAGCACCAGCAACACATATTTGACGGAGACGATGGTGGTCAGTGTCCAAAAGAAAATGGACAAGATGCCAAAGACGTTGTCTGGCGTGAAGTCAACATGACCCGAGCCAAATACCTCTTTCATGGCGTACAGCACACTGGTGCCGATGTCGCCATACACAACGCCGATCGCGCCTAGGGTGAGCGCCGCAAGCGACGATTTGCCATGCTGTTCCATCACTGACCTCAGTCGTAGTTTTCTGCTTCGGGGTCAGTTGCCTCCAGCTCATAGCTCGCTGCCAACATCGCCAAGCGACCAATGACGCCGTACATATAGAAACGGTTTGGCGTACTTGCGCCGGGCTTCATGCCGGGCTGAGGCGTGTGGGCGCTTTGCTCAAACGCGAGCGGAATAAAGCTCGCACCTGGCGCATTCAAGTTTTCGTCAATGCCGCGATCGGCATGCACGCGGTAGAAGCCGCCCACCACATAGCGATCCATCATGTAGACCACAGGCTCGGCCACGGCATCATTCAACTGTTCATGCGTCAACACGCCTTCTTGGATGATGACTTGGTTCACCGACTGACCGTCTTTGACGACGCTCATCTTGTTGCGTGTGCGGCGGTTCAGGGCTTCAAGATCTTTGATATCGCGCACCGTCATGATGCCCATGCCGTACGTGCCGTTGTCGGCCTTGACGATGACGAATGGTTTTTCGTTGATGCCGTACTCTTTGTACTTGCGCTTGATCTTGGTGAGCAAGGCATCCACATTCGACTGCAAACACTCCATGCCCGTACCTTCGGCAAAGTTCACCTCGCCACACTGGTTGAACATAGGGTTGATGAGCCAAGGGTCGATGCCCAACAATTTACCGAAACGCTTGGAGACTTCTTCGTAGCATTCGAAGTGCTTGCTCTTACGGCGTACGCTCCAGCCCGCATGCAGAGGAGGCAACAAGTGTTGCTCGTGCAAGTCTTCCAAGATGCCGGGAATACCTGCGCTCAAATCGTTGTTGAGCAGAATCGTGCATGGGTCAAAGTCTTTGAGGCCCAAGCGGTACTTGCTGCGAATCACAGGCTCCAACGTGACGCTGCCGCCGTTGGGCAAGTCAATCGTCGTGTTCTCTTTGATTTCTGGATTGATAGAGCCAATGCGCACATTCAAACCTGCCATCTGAAAGATGCGCTGCAGCTGGGCGACATTGCTCAGGTAAAACGTGTTGCGGGTGTGGTTCTCAGGAATCACCAGCAGGTTGCGCGCCTCAGGGCAGATTTTTTCAATCGCAGCCATCGCCGCTTGCACTGCGAGCGGCAGCATTTCGGGCGTGAGGTTGTTCCAGCCACCGGGGTAGAGGTTGGTGTCAACGGGTGCGAGCTTGAAACCCGCGTTGCGAATGTCGACCGATGTGTAAAACGGTGGCGTGTGCTCCATCCATTCCAAACGAAACCAACGCTCAATGGCGGGCATGGAATCGAGGATGCGTTGCTCAAGTTCGTTGATGGGGCCAGTGAGGGCCGTGATGAGGTGTGGAACCATGGTGTCCTTGCTAGGTGGAGGCTAATTCTAGGTCTTCACTGAAGATGAACGCCCTGTCTTGACTCAGGCAAAGCAGACACTTAATTACGCATTCCGCATGTTTAATTGCTCATAAAAGTTTTATACTTATTTGTTTTTTAGTAATTCAAAGGTATTCAAATGAATTTCTTTTCAAGGTTTTCCTTTTTCTCTTTCCTATGTGCTTTTTCATTGTTATTCACGGGTTGCGCCACAGAAACATCGCAGACGGTTACCCCTCAACAAGTTGCAGCTGTAATAACTAGTTACGGCGGTCCGAGAAGCACGGTTGCTGTTGGCAAATTTGACAACCGATCTAGCTTCATGCGAGGTCTATTCTCGGACGGCGTCGACCGTTTGGGCGGTCAAGCCAAAACCATTTTGATCACGCACATGCAACAGGCCAATCGCTTCAAAGTGGTTGACCGCGACAACATGGGTGAAATCAGCCAAGAAGCCAAGCTCAAAGGCAAAACACAAAAAATTAGCGGGGCTGATTTTGTGATCACTGGAGACGTAACCGAGTTTGGTCGCAAAGAAGTGGGTGACCAACAACTGTTTGGCATTTTGGGACGCGGCAAGACGCAAACGGCCTACTCCAAAGTCACCCTGAACGTTGTGGATGCCGTGACATCTGAAGTCATCTTCTCAGTTCAAGGGGCTGGTGAGTATGCTCTGTCGAACCGTGAGGTGATTGGCTTTGGCGGCACGGCGAACTATGACTCAACCTTAAACGGAAAAGTACTCGATTTGGCGATTCGCGAAGCAGTCAATCGCTTGGTCGAGGGCGTTGAATCAGGCCAATGGAAACCCGCTCAGTAATCGGAGGGAATCCATATGCGTATTCAAAACACCCTGTGTGCATTGCTCCTGTTGACCCTTGTAGGCTGCGCAGCCCCCAAGCAATCGCTCTACCAATGGGGCGACTATGAAAACCAAGTTTATTCACTCTACAACGACTCGGGCAAAGCACCTATCGAAGCGCAGATTGAGACGCTAGAAGCAGATTATCAAAAGGCTCGCAGCACCAACAAAGCCGTGCCTCCAGGCTTCCATGCGCATTTGGGGTACTTGTATTTTCAAGCTGGGAAAGGCGACCAAGCCATTCTGGCTTTTCGGACTGAAAAAGCATTGTTCCCAGAGTCCACGGTTTACATGGACCGAATCCTGGCCAAAGCGAAAAAATAAAGGATTGGCATGACACGTTATTTAAAACTCTTGGCTTTACTTGTAACGACCGTGGTTTTCACAGGTTGTGCAACCAAGCAAGCCGATGTGGATTACTCTGCATTTCGCCAACATCAGCCAATGTCCATCGTGGTACTACCACCATTGAACAACACAGCTGACCTTCGCGCCACGTACAGCGTGATGTCATCTACCACTCTGCCATTGGCAGAGGCCGGCTATTACGTTTTCCCCGTGGCATTGGTGGATCAAACCTTCAAAGAAAACGGCTTGCAAAATCCTGGGGAAATGCACCAAACATCCCCCAAGAAATTGAATGAAATTTTTGGTGCAGATGCTGCGCTTTACATCACCGTCACCAACTATGGTGCAACCAGTGCCTTGGCCGGCGGCAACGTGGTGGTAGGTGCTGAGGCCGTCTTAATCGACACGCGGACAAATACAAAACTTTGGGAAGGCAAAGCCAGTGCATCGGACACCGAAGGAAAGCAAAATGGTTTGGTAGGCTTGCTCATTCAAGGCATGATCAATCAAATTGCCAACTCTGTTAGCGATCCTAGCTACAGAATTGGACGCATCACAAACCAACGCTTGTTTCACACCGGAACACGTGGCTTATTACCAGGCCCACGCTCCCCTAAATTCGAGCAGACTCAAGGTCAATAAAACTAAAAAGCCCCGAAGAACTTCTTGGGGCTTTTTAGTTTGAAGCACCGTTAATTTATTGGCGAATTTCGCCTTGACCCAACACCACGTATTTGAGCGAGGTCAGACCCTCAATGCCCACCGGCCCACGCGCATGGAATTTGTCGGTGGAAATACCTATTTCAGCGCCTAAACCGTACTCAAAACCATCCGCAAAACGCGTGCTGGCGTTGACCATCACGCTCGATGAATCGACCTCGCGCAAAAAGCGCTGCGCGTGCATGTGGTCGCGGGTAAGGATGGACTCCGTGTGGTGGCTTGAATAGTGGTTGATGTGCGCGATGGCCGCATCCAAACCATCCACCACCTTGACGCTAATAATCGGGCCGAGGTATTCCTCAAACCAATCTTGTTCAGTCGCGTCTTTGAGGTTGGTGCCTTTGACTTGCGCGAGGATGGCCTTGGCCTCTGGGCAGCAACGCATTTCCACACCTTTGGCGGCGTAGATCGCGCCGATCTTGGGCAAAAACTCTGCCGCGACGCCACGTGCCACCACCAAGCTTTCGCTGGCATTGCAAGGGCTGTATTTTTGGGTCTTGGCGTTGTCGGCCACCACCACCGCCATGTCGATGTCGCAAGGGTCATCCACATAGGTATGGCAATTGCCATCCAAGTGTTTGATGACCGGCACTTTGGCCTCGCGGCTGATACGTTCAATCAAACCTTTGCCACCACGGGGAATGATCACATCTACAAACTCAGGCATGGCAATGAGGTGGCCCACGGCTTCGCGGTCGGTGGTTTGCACCAGTTGCACAGCATCGGTGGGCAAGCCACTTTCGCTCAGGGCTTGTTGCACCAATTTGGCCAAGGCTTTGTTGGAATCAATCGCTTCCGAGCCACCACGCAAGATACAGGCGTTGCCGCTCTTGATAGACAAAGAAGCGGCTTCAATCGTCACGTTGGGGCGACTCTCGAAAATCATGCCGAACACGCCCAAGGGCACACGCATTTGACCCACGCGAATGCCACTGGGCTGCTGCTTCATGCCAATGATTTCGCCAATCACATCGGGCATGGCCGCGAGTTGTTCGCAACCTTGCGCGCAGGTTTCTAACACCTTGGGGGTGAGCTTCAAGCGGTCGACCATCGGGGCATCAAGGCCGGCGGCAATGGCGCGCTCAATGTCTTTGGCATTGTCAACTTGCAAGGCATCGATGTTGTCGCGCAGTAGCGCAGCGAGCTTGCGCAATGCGTTATTTTTGACAGCCGCAGAGGCCTTGGCCATTTGCGCGGAGGCGACTTTGGCTTGTGCACCCAAGGCGTGCATGTGATCGGCTACGTTGAAAGTCGTCATGTGTGTGTTCCTAGTTAAGCATTGCGCGGCATACAAGCACGGCACAAACGCATGGCCAAACGTTGTAAGGCCTGCCAGTTATCTGCGGGCCATTCTGGCGTTTTCAAACCTTTGACAATGCCATCGACCTGATGGGCAGATTGCAATAATTTTTCGAGCATGCCCAAACTCAGGCGCGGCAGCACGCGTTCAAACAAACGTTCGCGTGGACCCCAGATGCGTTGCTCTCGCAAGGCCATGGGCAATGCTTTGCCCGAAGCGACGGCGTCTTTGACGCGCTTTAAAGCGCGAATTTCTTCAGCCAGCGTGTAGTGAACCAGCACCTCCGCTTCGCCCTCGGCCTTCAAGCCGTCGAGCATGCGCTGCACACGCAAGGGCTGCCCACTGAGCACGGCCTCTGACAGTTTGAACACGTCGTAACGCGCCACGTTGAGCACCGCGCGTTCAACTTGCTCAAAGCTCAACTCGCCTTCTGGATACAAGAGCGCGAGCTTTTGAATTTCTTGGTGAGCTGCCAGCAGGTTGCCTTCCACACGCTCCGCAAAAAATTGCAAGGTGTGCTGCCCTGCTTCACCTGCAGCGACACGCTGTTGCTGTGCACCCAAACGTTGCGCAATCCATGCCGGCAGAGCATGACGCTCAATCGGGTCAATCTGCACACTGATGCCGTTGTTCTCTAAGGCACTGAACCATGCCGAGCTTTTCGTGGCTTTGTCTAAGCGTGGCAAAAGCACCACGGTGAGCGTGCTGTCGTTGCCTACGGCCAACTCCGCAATTTGCTGCAATGCCGTGCTGCCTTCTTTGCCAGGCTTGCCAGAGGGAATACGGATTTCAATCAGCTGCTTATCTGCAAACAAGCTCATGGAACCACCCGCTGCCAACACCTCACCCCAATCAAAGTGCGCACCTGCCACGGTGTAAACGCTGCGCTCGGTGTAACCCTGCGCGCGTGCGGTGTTTCGAAGCGCATCTAAAGCCTCTTGCTGCAACAGCGGCTCATCACCATGAAAGGTGTAGAGGCTGCGCAAGCCCTTGCTTGCTTGCGCTTGCAAATGATTGGCAAATTGAGCGCTGGCGACTTGCATGCTTAGATTTTGCGAATGGCTGCCAGTCGGCGCTGAACTTGCAAGACCAAATCGTTTTCCATGTCTTTGTAAAGCAAGGCCTCTTCCGACTCTTTCGACAACGCACCCGTCTCGTTGAAGTTGATGTCGCGCGTCAAGAAGATTTCCGTATCAGGAATCAGCTCGATGCCGTTGCGTGAACGTACGCGAAAGCGGTAACGCAAGCGCAATTGGTATTCACGAATTGCCCCCGTAGAGGTGCGACCGACCACCACTTTTTCGCGTATTTCGAACAGCTGATCAAAGATCACTTCTGCACGCTCGATTTGACGCGGATCGGTGATGACCTCCACTTGCCCCGACGACTCTAAAGCCCGCGAGAGTTTGACGCCAAAAGGTGAAACGATTGGAATGCTATTGAACAATGTGCTGAATGCATAGCGTGGCGGCTTACGCAACTCAAACCCACACCCCGCCAAACCAGCATAGACTGCGGCGAACATCAACCAAGAACGGCGTGTGGTGCGCATATCAACCTTTACACAACGATGTTGACCAAACGGCCAGGCACCACGATGACCTTCTTAGGTGCAGCGCCATTGGCTTGTTTGATGAAGGCCTCTGTCGCCAACGCGGCTTGCTCAATTTGTTCTTTGCTAGCTGTAGCACTCACCATGACTGAGCCGCGCAGTTTGCCGTTGATTTGCAGCATCAGCTCCAATTCATCACGTTGCAAAGCACTTTCATCCACTTCAGGCCAGGCCGTATCTAGTAAGTCACCTACGTTCGACGCGTAGCCCAACTCCGCCCACAAATTGGCGGTGATATGCGGGCAAGCAGGGTAGAGCATACGCAACAACACTGAAACGCCTTCACACAACACCGCGTTGTCGCCCTCGCTACCGTCGACTTTGAAATCTTCCAACGCATTGAGCAATTTCATACAACCCGACACCACGGTGTTGTACTGCATGCGGTCATAGTCGTAGCTAACTTGCTTCAATACCATGTGCATTTCGCGACGCAGATCGGCGGCTTCTTTGCGAGGCTTGGCGGCGCTCAAGTTGCCCGCGGTAGCGGCCTTCAGCGTTGCCTCATGCTTGTGCGCAAAGTTCCACACGCGGCGCAAGAAACGGTAGCTGCCTTCTACTGCCGCGTCGTTCCACTCCAGCGTGGCTTCGGGCGGCGCAGTGAACATGGTGTACAGACGCGCCGTGTCGGCACCGTATTTTTCAATCAGGTCTTGCGGATCCACGCCGTTGTTCTTCGACTTGGACATGGTGCCCACGCCTTCGTAGTCAATGGCCGTGCCCACGGGCAACAAACCGTCGCTGCTCTCGGCTGCATTCTTCAGCTTGGCGCCAACCACCTTACCTGCCTCGTCCAGCACGTGCTCCACATCGTGTGGCCAGAAGTAATCTTTGCCACCTTTGGCCGTGCGGCGTGAGTAGATGTGGTTGAGCACCATGCCCTGCGTGAGCAACTTGGTGAACGGCTCGTCTACTTTGACGAGCCCCATGTCACGCATGACCTTAGTCCAGAAGCGCGCGTAGAGCAAATGCAAAATCGCATGCTCAATACCGCCAATGTATTGGTCCATCGGCGCCCAGTACTGTGCGCCTTCGGCCACCATCGCGCCTGTGTTGGTCGGGTCGCAATAGCGCATGAAGTACCACGACGAATCCACAAACGTGTCCATCGTGTCGGTCTCGCGGCGAGCAGGTTTGCCGCACACAGGGCACGTCACACCCGCGTGGAAACCTTCGTGTTTGTGCAACGGATTGCCCGAACCGTCGGGAATGCAGTCTTGCGGCAACACCACGGGCAAATCTTTTTCAGGCACAGGCACTGCGCCGTGTTCATCGCAATGGATGATGGGAATCGGTGTACCCCAATACCGCTGACGGCTGATGCCCCAGTCACGCAAACGCCACGTGGTTTTCTTTTCGCCCAAGCCTTTGGCGGCGAGTAGCTCGGCTACTTTGTTAACCGCAGCTTTTTGATTCAAGCCATCGAGCTCGCCAGAGTTGATACACACGCAGTTTTGCTTGTCACCGTACCACTCTTGCCACTCTTTGTCGTTGAAGCTTTGGTCTTTCACAGACACGACTTGTTTGATCGGCAGCTGGTATTTCAATGCAAACGCAAAATCGCGCTCGTCGTGCGCAGGCACACCCATGACGGCGCCATCGCCATACGACATGAGCACATAGTTGCCCACCCATACTTCAACCTTCTCGCCCGTCAAGGGGTGCGTGACAAGCAAGCCCGTGGGCATGCCCTTTTTCTCTTGCGTCGCCAGCTCGGCTTCGGTCGTGCCACCGCTTTTGCACTCCTCTAGGAAGGCGGCCAAGGCAGGGTTGCTTGCCGCAGCATGCAAAGCCAACGGATGTTCCGCCGCCACCGCGCAGAACGTGACCCCCATGATGGTGTCAGCGCGTGTGGTGAACACATACATCTTGCCGTCGCCTATCAATGCGCCATCCGCACCCGCAATGTCGTGCGTGAACGCAAAACGCACGCCTTCGGATTTGCCAATCCAGTTTTCTTGCATCAGGCGCACTTTGTCGGGCCAGCCGTTCAAGGTGGCTTTGTCGTTGCCCATTTGCACGTGATCGAGCAGCTCTTGCGCGTAGCGTGTGATGTCGAGGTAGTAGCCAGGGATCTCTCGTTTTTCCACCAACGCACCTGTACGCCAGCCGCGACCATCAATCACTTGCTCGTTGGCCAACACGGTTTGGTCCACGGGGTCCCAGTTCACCACTTGGGTCTTGCGGTAGGCGATGCCTTTTTCAAGCATCTTCAAAAAGAGCCATTGGTTCCACTTGTAGTAGGTGGAGTCGCAGGTGGCCACCTCACGTGACCAGTCGATGGCCAAGCCCATCGCCTGCATTTGCTTCTTCATATAAGCAATGTTTTCGTAGGTCCACTTGGCGGGAGGCACGCCATTTTTGAGCGCCGCGTTTTCGGCTGGCAAACCAAACGCATCCCAACCCATCGGCATCAAGACGTTGTAGCCCTTCATGCGCAGATTGCGCGTGAGCATGTCGTTGATGGTGTAGTTGCGCACGTGGCCCATGTGCAGCTTGCCGCTGGGGTAAGGCAGCATGGAGCAGGCGTAAAACTTTTTCTTCGACGCGTCTTCGGTCACGCGGTAGGCATCGGCTTGGCTCCAAGCGGCCTGAACGGCGCGCTCGACCTCGGTGTGGTTGTATTTGTCTTGCATGGGATCAGTCAGAGAACCCCGTCTTGTGCGGGGAGCGGCACCTTAAACAGCCAAGGCGCATCAAACCTAGATTTTAGGCTGGGTTAAGACCCAATCAGGAGGCTGATCACGGAGTCGATGGAGGCTGCTTGCGCTCGGTCACAAAGCCAATGCGGTTCATGCCCGCTTGCTGGGCCAAGCCCATGACTTCGACCACTTTGCCGTAGGGCACGCGCTCATCAGCGCGCAGTTGAACTTCTGGCGATTCCCCATGGTCCATCGCCAGCGCCTTCGAGGCTTGGGCGTTCAGGTTGCGCTTGAGATCATCTAGCGAGATGACTTTGTCATCCAAATACACCTTGCCTTTGGCATCGATGCTCAGTTTGACGAATCGCGGTGGGGCACTGCTGGCTTGCGCACCCTCGGTTTTGGGTAAATCGAGCTTCAAAGCGCTGACCATCAAAGGCGCGGTGATGATGAAGATGACCAGCAAGACCATCATCACATCCACCAAGGGGGTGACGTTGATGTCGCTCATGGGCGTTTGGCCCGGCGTGCGCTCAAAACGTCCGAAAGCCATCAGAGCTCTCGCAGGTCATGGGCAAAGCCTTCTAGCTCTTGCTCCAAACGGTTGATGACGCGACCCATCACATTAAAGGCCAACACGGCCGGCAACGCCACGGCCAAGCCCGCAGCCGTCATCACCAGTGCCTCGCCCACAGGGCCAGCCACGCGCTCAATGGTGAGCTGCCCTGCTGCGGCAATCCCAGTGAGTGCGTGATAAATGCCCCACACCGTGCCGAGCAAACCCACAAACGGCGCAGTGGAACCCACAGTGGCCAACAACACTTGGCCAGACTGCAAACGGTGCAGCACAACATGCAAAGCGTCACGCAACACGCGTGTACGTTGAGCCGATACATCACCTTGCGCACCCAAGGTGCCTTGTGCAAGCTGCTGATTGGCTTGCGCCAAAGGCAACAGCACTGCTGTGCGCTCAATGGTCGCGAGCGCATGGATGCCTTGTTGCACATCGCGTGCTTGCCAAAACGCCGCTTTGGCACTCACCACGTCAACACTCACGCGGTGCAACAACCAAGCTTTGTAAAAAATCACCGTCCAGCTGGCCACAGACATGGCCAGCAATGCCAGCGCCAGCGTGACACTGAGCGCATCACCTTCCAGTACGGTCGCAAAAAAATCCATCGCGATCAGCGCAAATTCAACACGTCAAACATGTCGAACAGACCGTTTTTCTTGTTTGCCAAGAAGCTGGCCGCACGCAAACTGCCTTGCGCATAGGTGGCGCGACTGGACGATTTGTGCGTGATTTCAATGCGCTCACCAATGCCAGCAAACAAGACGGTGTGATCGCCCACAATGTCGCCGCCGCGGATGGTGGAAAAGCCAATCGTGGATGGGTCGCGCTCGCCGGTGTGGCCATAACGCTCGTACACAGCGCAATCTTTGAGATCGCGACCAATCGCGTCAGCAATGACTTCACCCATTTTCAAAGCGGTGCCAGAAGGGGCGTCCACTTTATGGCGGTGATGGGCTTCGATGATTTCAATGTCGTAGCCAGTAGGCATGGCTTGCGCGGCCATTTGCAACAGCTTCAAGGTCACGTTCACACCGACGCTCATGTTGGGGGCCATCACGATGGCAATGTCTTTGGCAGCTTCAGCGATTTCTGCCTTTTGTTCGTCCGTGAAGCCTGTCGTGCCGATGACCAACTTGACACCCAATTCGCGGCAAATTTTCAAATGCGCCAACGTGCCTTCGGGGCGCGTGAAGTCAATCAGCACTTGGCTGTTTTGCAAACCCCTGCGCACGTCAGCTTCAATATTCACACCGCTGGCTTGGCCCAAGAAACCCGTCGCATCGTTACCGATCCCAGGACTAGAAGGCACATCCAACGCACCGGTCAACAAGCAAGCGGGGTCGTTTCGCACAGCTTCAATCAGCATATGACCCATACGGCCGCTAGCGCCAGCGATGGCAACTTTCAAAATATCAGGGGATTGAGCCATGGTGTTTAGGCACTTTCAATAATCAACGAGCCGCTTCCAGCGGCGGATAAGAAATAGGGGCTGCGGGCGCTGTAGGTTGAACAGCACCGCCTACAGTCGCAGAAGACTTAGGTGGAAATTTGGCCAAGTCAGCTTCACTCGCTTTGAGCTCGGGCAGCTTGGTAGGCGGACGACGGTTATCGAGCTTGGCGGCAAACTCAGCCTCACTCGGCAGCGGATCGCCTTCAATACGATCCAGTAAATCGCCCTTGAAAAACACGCTGAAGCGACGCTGCTGAGGCTCTGAGCCTTGGCGACGAATCGTGAAGGCGTAGTCCCAACGATCCGAATGAAACAAGCTCGTAACGAGCGGTGTCCCCAACACATCACGCACGGCTTGGCGAGGCATGCCTGCGCGCAAAGCCTGGACTTGCTCGCGGGAAACAAAGTTGCCTTGCACCACCTCAGGTTTGTAAATGAAATTACTCGAACAAGCGGCAAGGCCAAGTCCAGCAGCTACACAAGCGAGCGCCATGACACGGCGTGATTGACGCAAAATTTCTGGTGCACTTCGACAGGATTCAAACATGGTGTGAAAGGCCGAATGAGGCGCTAGGGCTATGATCTGTTCATTGTAGCGGTGGGCCTGTTTCCACTGCCAAGCGAAAGACAAAATGGCACATCCAGACGACCTCAAAAGCATTGGCCTCAAAGCCACCGCACCTCGGCTGAAAATTTTGGAGCTGTTTCAAACCAGCGCCCAGCGACACATGACAGCCGAGGATGTCTATCGCCATTTGCTGCTGCAAAACATGGATATTGGCATTGCCACGGTCTACCGTGTGCTGATGCAGTTTGAGCAAGCTGACATTCTGAAACGCAGCCACTTCGAAAGCGAACGTGCGGTATATGAGCTCAACGAAGGCGAGCACCATGACCACTTGGTCTGCCTAGACTGCGGCCGTGTCGAGGAATTTCATGACGAAGCCATTGAGGCTTTGCAGGTGAAAGTAGCCAAGCGGCACGGGTTCGAGATTGCAGACCATGCACTCAGCTTGTACGCCCATTGCCGCAAAAAGAATTGCGAACACCGCCCAGAAGGCAAATAGGCTCAACCCTGCTGCATGGCGCGTTGATGACGCGAAATAAATTCTTGATAGGTATCTACACCGCGTAGCTGCAAAATCGAGTTGCGCACCGCAGCCTCCACCAACACCGCAATGTTGCGCCCCGCCACCACCTGAATGACCACCTTGCGCACAGGCACGCCCAGCACATCTTGAGTCAGCGGCTCATGCGGCAAGCGCTCGTAGTCGCGCTCTAAGGTCTCTTTGCGCACCAAATGGACGATGAGTTTGAGACGCATCTTGCGACGCACAGCCGTCTCGCCAAAAATCGCGCGAATGTCGAGCAAACCAATGCCGCGCACTTCCAACAGGTTTTGCAGCAATTCGGGGCAGCGCCCTTCCACCGTGGTTTGGTTGATGCGGTACAGGTCCACCGCGTCATCGGCCACTAAGCCGTTGCCGCGAGAAATCAACTCCAAGCCCAACTCGCTTTTTCCGAGTCCAGACTCGCCCGTGATCATCACGCCCAAGCCCAAAATGTCCATGAACACACCGTGCATCGTAGTGCGATCGGCAAAGTGTTTGGAAAGATACGCACGCAACAAATCAATGACAAACGCTGCCGATTCATTGGTAGCAAAGAGCGGAATTTGTGCTCGCTCACACATCGAAACCAAGGCCTCAGTGGGTTGCTGGCCATCGGCCAGCACCAGCATGGGCGGTTCAAGCGTGACGATACGGGCAATACGACGCGCGCTGTCTTCAGGTGACGCCTTACTCACGTAATTGGCTTCACGCTCACCCATGACTTGCACACGATAGGGGTGGATGTAGTTGAGGTAACCCACCAAGTCTGCGCCTGAACGGGCGCTGCGCACTGCCACTTCGTCAAAGTGACGTTCAGAAGCACCTAAACCGGCAATCCATTCCCAACGCAAACGACCGCGAAAGGCCTCAAACAGCACGTCCGCGCTGATGACGGAAGGCCTCACGGTTGCACCGCGTTCCAGGTCGAGATGATGCGGTGGAGTTCTCCCGCGTCATCACAGGTTTTGATTTTTTCACGCAAACTTGTGTCGCTCAACAACTCGGCAATCTCAGACAAGATCTCCAGGTGTTTTTGTGTGGATGCCTCAGGCACTAACAAAAAGATGAGCAAGTTCACGGGCTTTTCATCCGGCGCATCAAAACCAATGGCTTGATCCAGCTGAAACACCGCCGCCATGGGCGCCTTCAGACCTTTGATGCGGCCATGAGGAATCGCTACGCCATGGCCTAGACCTGTGGAACCCAAACGTTCACGCGCAAACAAGCTCTCAGCCACCAAAGCGCGATTGAGGCCATGCAAACCCTCAAACAACAAGCCCGCCTCTTCAAAGGCGCGCTTTTTACTGGTGACCTCGACATGCACAAGCACTTGTGCTGCGGGAAGAATAGAAGCTAGGCGATTCATGATTGAGCGCAGATTATGCACTCACAAAATAACGGAGCCTGAAATGACAAAACCGCCGGATTCCGGCGGTTTTGATAAGTTTGCACCCGCTTACATCAAGCGCTTAGGACTGGCGTGGTGGTGGTTTTGCAAACGGTCTTTATGTTTGACCACTTGGCGGTCCAACTTATCCATCAACTCATCGACTGCAGCGTACATGTCCTCATGGGCACTTTCCGCAAACATGTCATTGCCTTTGACGTGAATATTGCATTCGGCCTTTTGACGACGCTCCTTCTCGGTTTGGTTCTCAATGCTAAGCAGCACCTTCACGTCCACCACTTGATCGAAATGTCGGGTAATGCGGTCTAACTTGCCTTCCACGTAGGTGCGCAGAGCAGGCGTTACTTCAAGATGGTGACCACTGATCGTCAAGTTCATAAAAACCTCCATTGGTGAGTGAGCAGTTTCACTATGCCCCCAGCCCGCCCAAAAGGCAATGGGTTGAAGCTACGGAAAACCCCTAGAGCGGAGCTGCACGGTGCGATAATCTGACCCACATCAACAGCGGAGCTATCTCCTTGGAAACCTACCCTAGTCGGTAGCTTTCGGATTGCATCAGGCCCTTAGCCGTGGCGCGAATTCGAAAGCTGCATTTTTCACCCTTCGAATTTCTGTGCCCCACCACGCGCAAGGACTGCCATGCTCAACATCTTCACGCTGGCCAACGGTCGTCTCTTCCAAGAAGAGATTGAGTCGCTGGAAGAACTCTCTCAATTTCGCCCCATCTGGGTTGACCTCGAAGCGCCCACGCTTGAGGAAAAACGCTGGATCAAACAATACTTCGGCCTCTCGATCCCTGAAGACGCGATGGACGAGGACATTGAAGAGTCCGCTCGTTTCTACGAAGAAGACAACGGCGAGTTGCACATTCGCAGCGACTTTTTGATCGCCCACGAAGACCAACCGCGCACCGAGCGCGTGGCGTTCATCTTGAACCAAAACAACGCTGCACTCAAAAGTCAAGGCGTTCTGTTCTCAATCCACGATGAAGACGTGCCCGTGTTTCGCCTGCTGCGTATGCGTGCGCGCCGTGCTCCTGGCTTGATTGAAGATGCCAAAGACGTATTGCTCAAACTCTTTGACGCCGACGCCGAATACTCAGCCGACACGCTAGAAGGCATTTACGACAAGCTTGAAAAAGCAGGCAAGTTGGTACTGTCTGAAGACGTGACCGACGAACTGGCGGGCGAGGTGCTGGGCGCCATTGCGCACCAGGAAGACTTGAACGGCCGCATCCGCCGCAACGTCATGGACACGCGGCGTGCGGTGAGCTTCATGATGCGCTCACGCATGCTCAATGCCGATCAATTCGAAGAAGCTCGCCAAATCTTGCGCGACATTGAATCGCTCGACAACCACACCGCGTTCTTGTTTGACAAGATCAACTTCTTGATGGATGCGACGGTGGGTTTCATCAACATCAACCAGAACAAGATCATCAAGATCTTCTCAGTGGCTAGTGTGGCCATGTTGCCACCCACGTTGATTGCCAGCATCTACGGCATGAACTTTCAATACATGCCAGAGCTCAATCAAACCTGGGGCTACCCACTGGCCTTGTGCCTGATGATTGCCAGTGCGGTGGGCCCTATGTGGTACTTCCGTAAACGCGGCTGGCTCAAGTAATCAAGCAGGCAGCGCCGACAGCAGTCGATCTAGCACCGCCACACTGTAGCGGCTGGCAATGCTTTGAATGAAACGCGGAAAGTCAACATGCGCTGCGTCATCGGCGCGGTCTGAAATGGTTCGCACAGCTGCCAAAGGCACGCCATAGTCATGGCACACCTGTGCCATGGCGGCGCATTCCATCTCCACAGCCAAGGCATCTGGCAACTCACGTTGCAAGGCTTGACTCTCGGTTGTTTGCGACACAAACCGATCGCCACTGGCAATCAAGCCTTGGTGCATTTGGGCATGGACTAAATCTAAATTGAGCCACTCCGATGAGGGCAAGCTAGTCAACATGTCTTTCATGGCCAAGGGAGCGGCAGCAGCCAAGGCATCACTCAAAGCGGCATCCGCCGCAAAGCGCGTCATACCTGTGAGTGGTACTTCGTGACGCGGAAAGAGTGGCGACGCATCCATGTCATGCTGAATAAACGCACGCGCCACCACCACATCACCGACATTGACATGTGGCGCCAAGCCACCCGCCACACCCGTAAAGACGATGCGGCTGACGTCAAAGCGTTCTATCAAGGTTGTGGCAGTGGTCGCAGCCGCCACCTTGCCAATGCGCGAGAGCACTGCCACGACTTCGTGGCCATGCCAGTGACCCACCCAAAACTCACGGCCAGCGACCACCGTTTTTTGCTCATCGGGCATGCGCGCCAGCACGGCGGCCAGCTCTTCGTGCATGGCGCTGACCAGCGCAATACGACTCATGCGGGGTTTTTGTCGCGCAGTTCGCGGCGCAGCACTTTACCCACAGGCGTTTTGGGTAGTTCAGCACGGAACTCCACCACGCGAGGCATCTTGTAGCCCGTCAGGTTATGGCGGCAATGCGCCAGCACATCAGCTTCGGTCAAGGCGGGATCCTTCTTAACCACCACCAACTTCACCGCTTCGCCCGAATGCGCGTCTGGAATACCAATCACGGCACACTCCATCACACCTGCCAAGCCAGCCACCACCTCTTCCACCTCGTTGGGGTAGACGTTGAAGCCGCTCACCAAAATCATGTCCTTCTTGCGGTCCACGATACGGAAGTAACCGCGTTCGTCCATCACGCCCACATCGCCTGATTTGAAAAAACCATCGGCCGTCATCACGCGGGCAGTTTCGTCAGGGCGCTGCCAATAACCGGCCATCACCTGTGGGCCGCGAATGGCGATTTCGCCAGGCGTGCCAATGGGTGCTTCATTGCCTTCGTCATCAATGATCTTCATGTCGGTGCTAGGCAATGGCACGCCGATAGAGCCGTTGAAGGCTTTGTTGGTTACAGGGTTGCCGCTGGCAGCGGGACTGGTCTCTGACAAGCCATAGGCTTCACAGATGGGGCAACCTGTTTTTTCAAGCCACAGCTTAGCCACAGGGCCTTGCACGGCCATGCCGCCGCCGACCGACACCACCAAGTGCGACCAATCCACTTTGTTGAAATCGGGGTGGTTGGCTAAAGCATTGAACAAAGTGTTCACTGCAGGGAACACATGGAAGCGATGCTTGCTGATTTCTTTGAACACCGCAGGCAAATCGCGCGGGTTAGGAATCAGCACCGAGCAGCCACCCATGCGCATACACGCCATGATGTTGAGTGTGAACGCGAAGATGTGATACAGCGGCAACGGACAAATGAAAGTGGGAATCTCGTTAGCCGGAATGCGCTTGAGCGCCGGCTGAAACCACGCAGACGCTTGCAGCATATTGGCCATCACGTTGCGATGCAACAGCTCTGCACCTTTGGCCACACCAGTTGTACCGCCGGTGTACTGCAATACCGCCAAATCGTCGCCATGAATTTCTGGAGAAGTCAATGTGCAACGCTCACCCGCGGCCAGTGCATCGTTGAATCGCACGGCGGTGGGCAGCTCGAATGCTGGCACCATTTTTTTGACTTTACGCACCACATGGTTGACCAACATGCCTTTGAGCAAACCTAGGCGGTCGCCCATGGCGCAGAGCACCACATGCTTGACTGGCGTGCGGGCTAGGCACTCTTGCAAAGTTGCACCGAAGTTTTCTAACACCACAATGGCCTTCGCATCGGAATCTTTGAGCTGAGCCTCTAATTCACGAGCGGTGTAAAGCGGGTTGATATTGACCACCACAAAGCCCGCACGAAGCACAGCCGCTACAGCAATGGGGTACTGCAATACATTGGGCAACATGATGGCAACGCGATCACCAAACACCAGTCCCAAGCTTTGCAAATAGGCAGCAAACACCTGACTCAACCGGTCTAACTCGCTGTAGGTCAGACCCTTACCTAGAAAGCTAAACGCGGTGCGATCTCCGTATTGGCGAAAGCTTTCTTGCATCAAATCCACCAAGGAGCTGTAGGCCTTGGTATCGATTTCTGCAGGCACACCCTCTGGGTACGCGCTGAGCCATGGTTTTTGTGTGGAGTTCATGAGTTGCCCCTCTTTGGAAGTATTTGCTTTTGTCAGAGTGGCGCAAGGTTACACGAATTCCGGACTTTGTCTTGGGCGGAATAACCCGAAAGATAATGCGCAAATGAACAAACGTTGGAAGCCCAGTGTCACCGTCGCCGCCATCATCGAACGTGACGGTCGTTACATGCTGATCGAAGAGCACACGCCTGAAGGCCTGCGGCTGAACAACCCGGCGGGTCACCTCGATCCTGGCGAGTCGCCCGAAGATGGATGCGCACGCGAGGCCTTGGAAGAAACCGCTCACACCTTCAAGCCCACACAACTGGTAGGCATATATATCTCAAGGCTTTTACGCCCCGCACGGGAAGACCGCGCTGCAGAAGATGTGACTTACTTTCGCCTCGCGTTTTGTGGCGAGCTGGGTGAGCAAGTCCCCAATGCCAAACTTGACACAGGCATCGTGCGCACCTTGTGGATGACACCCGAAGAAATTCGCGCCAACGTGCACCGCTTGCGCAGCCCCTTGGTATTGCGCTGCATGGAAGACCACTTGGCGGGCCAACGTTTTCCGCTTGACATGATCTACACCGACCCCAGCGTATTGCAGCCCGCGAAGGGATAATTGCCGCATGGCAAATAACAAACGTGTGGTGGTGGGCTTGAGCGGCGGCGTGGACTCCGCCGTCAGTGCCTATCTGTTAAAGCAACAAGGCTACGACGTCGTCGGCATCTTCATGAAAAACTGGGAAGACGATGACGACAGCGAATACTGCTCATCCAACATCGACTTCGTAGACGCTGCCGCCGTGGCCGATGTGATTGGCATCGAGATTGAACATGTCAACTTTGCAGCCGAATACAAAGACCGCGTGTTCGCCGAATTTTTGCGTGAGTACCAAGGCGGTCGCACACCCAACCCCGACATTTTGTGCAACGCCGAAATCAAATTCAAAGCGTTCTTAGACCATGCCATGCGCTTGGGCGCAGAGAAAATTGCCACAGGTCACTACTGCCGCGTGAGCGAAGTGGACGGAGCCTTTCAGCTGCTCAAAGGCTTGGACTCCAGCAAGGATCAGAGCTACTTTTTGCATCGCTTAAACCAAAAGCAGCTTTCAAAAACGTTGTTTCCCGTTGGCGCATTGCACAAAACCGAAGTGCGCCGCATCGCCGATGAAATAGGTTTACCCAACGCCAAAAAGAAGGACTCCACCGGCATTTGCTTCATCGGCGAGCGTCCTTTTCGCGAGTTCTTAAACCGATACATCGCCAACGAACCTGGCCCTATCAAAGACGAGCGTGGCCGCAAAATTGGGACGCATGTGGGTTTGAGTTTTTACACCCTCGGTCAACGCCAAGGTTTGGGTATTGGCGGCCTGAAAGAAAAAGGGGCACAGCGTGGTGCTGGCGAACACCAACCCTGGTTCGTGGCTCGCAAAGACTTGGCCACCAACACCCTGTATGTGGTGCAAGGCCACGACCACCCTTGGTTGCTTTACGGCTCACTCCACGCCGACGACTTAAGTTGGTGTGCGCCACATCCACCAACGCCCGGCCGCTACGCCGCCAAAACCCGCTACCGCCAAGCCGACGCACCGTGCGAGCTGAGCTACAACGACGAAGGCGAACTGGTACTCGCTTTTGATGATCCTCAGTGGGCCGTCACACCCGGCCAATCGGCTGTGTTGTACGACGGTGAGGTGTGTTTGGGCGGCGGGGTCATTGCCAGCGCTGCAGCATTCACAAGCACGCATGCCTAATTGGGGTCTCTTCGTTGCACGTTTGCTCAGCGCCATTGGCTCGTGGTTAGACGCGAGCAATTTGCGCAACCGCGTCTACCAACTGCAAGAAGAAAACGAAATCATGCGCATTGCACTCGAGGACATTCAACGCATGGATGCCGAAGGACGCATCGGGTGGATTGCGCAAGAAACCCTGCACAACGTCAACAAGTACTAATCATCTCCATCACACCGACGTAAAAAAAACCGACTGGCTCACACCCGTCGGTTTTTAGTGGCTCGCTCAATGTGGCGACGACAGATCAAAACGGAATGTCGTCATCCATATCGTCAAAACCACCCTTAGCAGGAGCAGCGGCCGCAGGGCGTTGCGCCGCAGGAGCCGCCGCACGCGGTGCAGCGGCTGGACGGCTGTAGCCGCCTTCGTCGCCACCACCGCTGGGGCCGCCCATGCCTTCACGGCCGCCCAAGAGTTGCAATTCGGTGGCAATGATGTCCACGGTGTTCTTTTCCACGCCTGTGGTTTTGTCGGTGTACACGCCGTATTTCAAACGGCCTTCCACGTAAATGGGGCGGCCCTTTTTGACGTATTCGCCAGCGATTTCAGCCAAGCGGTCGTAGAACGTGACGCGGTGCCATTGGGTGTCTTCAATCATCTCGCCGCTGTTTTTATCTTTGCGGCGGCTTGAGGTGGCTACGCTGACATTGGCCACGGCTTGGCCGCTGGGCAGATAGCGCACTTCGGGGTCGCGGCCACAGTTGCCGACGAGAATAACTTTGTTAACGGATGCCATGGGTAAATTCCTCCAGATAGGCGCTAATTATGGGGTCTTTGCGGAAGTGGCCGTGCGCTGAGGCGCCACCATGGGCCAAGCTACCACCAGCCACAGCACCATGAGTGCCGCGCAAGTTAAAAACAGGCCTTGTGTGCCGTAGCTTTTGACGAGCTGACCACCCATCACACCACCCGCAAAAAACCCCAACGATTGCAGCGTGTTGTACACGCCCATGGCCGCACCACGTGACGATGCAGGCGCAATGCGCGACACCAAACTCGGTTGCGTGGCTTCCAACACGTTGAAGCCACAAAAGAACGCAAACAGCAACCAAGCCAAACAGGTGATGCTTGGCGCGCCAGACGACACCCAAAGGAGGGCCACTTGCACCAACGCAATCAAGGCAATGGCGCTTAAAAACACAGCCCGCAAATAGCCACGGCGCTCAAGCGCAAACACACCGCCCATCAACATGAATGAGCCCAACACAGCTGGCAAATAAATTTGCCAGTGGTCATCTTTGACCAAACCAGCTTGTACCAAAAACGCAGGAATGGCGACCCACATGGCCAGCTGCACCGCGTGCAATACAAACACACCAATGTTCAAGCGCAACAAAGCGGGGTTAAACATCACTTGGCGCAAACCACCACGGGCTGCATCTTTGTGATGTTGCGGTTCTGCGGGCACACCCCACACCACCACGGCAGTTCCCAACAGCGCCAGCACAGCGGTGAGCACAAACAAACCCGACAAACCAATCTGTCCTGCAATCACAGGGGCCGCAACCATCGACACCGCAAACATCAAGCCAATGCTTGCGCCCACCAGCGCCATCGCCTTGGTGCGTACGTTGTCGCGCGTCAGGTCGGCAAGCAATGCGGTGACGGCGGCAGACACTGCGCCAGCACCCTGCAAAGCACGGCCAAGCATCACGCCACTCAAGGTGTCTGCAGCGCCAGCCACCAAGCTGCCCAACGCAAACACCAGCAAACCAAAAATAATCACCCGCTTGCGGCCCAAACGGTCAGACGCCACGCCCAGCGGTATCTGTAACAGGGCCTGCGTGAGGCCATAAATGCCCATGGCCATGCCAATGAGCGCAGGATCGTCCCCGCCTGGGTACTTGCGCGCTTCCAGCGCAAACACAGGCAACACCAAAAACAAGCCCAACATGCGCAAGGCAAAGATAGACGCGAGCGCCCCACTAGCGCGGCGCTCGGTGGCCGTCATGGTGGGGCTATCGTCTAGGGTGGGATCAGGGGTCAGGTTCATCGTCACAGCCTGCCATTGTCCCGCATTCCTAGCCAAGTTAGCCCGTCGCCACTATCATGGCGGGTTGCCCATTTATTTTGAGTGTCCCGTGAACGCACCTTCTGACGGCGCCTATTTAGGCCAAGCCCTACATCACCCCTCTGCCATGCGAAACATCAGCATTCGCGGGGCGCGCACGCACAACCTGAAAAACATCGACCTCGACATCCCGCGCAACCAACTGGTGGTCATCACGGGTTTGTCGGGTTCGGGCAAATCTAGCCTTGCGTTTGACACGTTGTATGCCGAAGGTCAACGGCGTTATGTAGAAAGCCTGTCGGCCTACGCCCGCCAGTTTTTGGGCCGCTTAGACAAGCCCGATGTGGACCTGATTGAGGGCCTGTCGCCCGCCATCAGCATTGAGCAAAAAGCCACCAGCCACAACCCGCGCTCCACCGTCGGCACGGTGACCGAAATTCATGACTACCTGCGCTTGCTGTTTGCTCGCGCGGGCACGCCCTATTGCCCCGACCACAACTTGGCACTACAAGCACAAAGCGTGTCGCAAATGGTGGACGCCGTCATGGCGCTGCCCGAAGACACCAAGCTCATGCTGCTCGCACCCATTGCGCGCGACCGCAAGGGCGAATACAGCGAGGTGTTCACGCAGCTGCAAGCGCAGGGCTATGTGCGTTTTCGCATCGAGGGCAAGGTGTACGAATACGACGAACTGCCCGAGCTGAAGAAAACCGAAAAACATGACATCGACGTGGTGGTGGACCGCATCAAGGTGCGTCACGAAACACCCGCTGCGCCCGCACCTGTCGCGGAGCCCAGCATTGGTGATGTGGCCGTGGCCGCGCCGCCCCCCGGCTTGCGTCAACGCTTGGCTGAAAGCTTTGAAGCCGCCCTGCGTTTGGCCGAGGGCCGCGCCATTGCGCTGGAGATGGACACGGGCGTCGAACACGCCTTCAACGCCAAGTTTTCTTGCCCACAGTGCACGTATTCCATCAGCGAACTCGAGCCCCGGTTGTTCTCGTTCAACTCACCGGTGGGCGCATGCCCCTCGTGCGATGGCTTGGGTCACCAAGACTTTTTTGATCCCGCACGCGTGGTGGCTTTCCCCTCGCTCAGTTTGGGCAGCGGCGCCATCAAAGGTTGGGATCGCCGCAACGCGCATTACTTCACCCTGCTAGAGAGTTTGGCCAAGCACTACAAGTTTGACCTCGACACGCCTTACGAAGACCTGAGCCCAGAGATTCGCCAAGTGCTGCTGTATGGCTCGGGTGACGAAGAGATCAAATTCAATTACAGCCTCGACAACGGTTCTGGCAGAAAGCTGAGCAAGAAGCACCCGTTCGAAGGCATCTTGGTCAACATGGAGCGCCGCTACCGCGAGACCGACTCGACCGTGGTACGCGAAGACCTGTCGCGCTACCGTGGCGTGCGGGCCTGTACCTCGTGCGGCGGCACACGCTTGCGCCGCGAAGCACGCAACGTGCGCATTGGTGAAGGCGAACAAATGCGCGGCATTTTTGACATCAGCCACACCACGCTGGGCGAATGCTTTGGCTACTTCAACACGCTCAAGCTGCAAGGCGCAAAAGCCGAGATCGCCGACAAAGTGGTGCGCGAAATTGCCTCACGCTTGAAGTTCTTGAACGACGTGGGTTTGAACTACCTCAGCCTCGACCGCAGTGCCGACACGCTGTCGGGCGGCGAAGCACAACGCATTCGCCTCGCGTCACAAATTGGCTCGGGCCTCACAGGGGTGATGTACGTGCTGGATGAGCCCAGCATCGGCCTGCACCAACGCGACAACGACCGACTCATCGACACCCTCAAACACCTGCGTGACATTGGCAACTCGGTCATCGTGGTGGAGCATGACGAAGACATGATTCGCGCCGCCGACTTTTGCGTCGACATGGGCCCCGGGGCAGGCGTGCATGGCGGCCAAGTGATGGCGCGTGGCACCCCTGCCGAGATTGAAGCCAACCCCCAGTCGCTCACGGGCCGCTACTTGGCGCAGGCGCTGCGCATTGACGTGCCCGCCAAACGCAACGCTTTCTTACCCGTGGAAGCAGAAGAGCTGAAGTTCCAACGCAAGCTGCACAAAGATGCGTCGGAGCACCAAGTCATTCGCATCCGCGGAGCACGTGGCAACAACTTGAAAAACGTGACCGCTGATTTTCCTGTGGGCTTGCTCACCTGCGTCACGGGTGTGTCGGGCTCTGGCAAATCCACGCTGGTCAACGACACTCTGTACACCGCGGCGGCGCACGCCATTCACCGCGCACATGACGAGCCGGCCGCGCACGACGAAATCACGGGCCTCGACTATTTCGACAAAGTCATCAACGTGGACCAGTCGCCCATTGGCCGCACACCGCGCAGCAACCCTGCCACGTACACCGGCCTGTTCACGCCCATTCGTGAACTGATGGCCGAAGTACCCATGGCCCGCGAGCGCGGCTATGGCCCGGGGCGTTTCAGCTTCAACGTAGCCGCAGGCTCAGGCGGTGGCCGATGTGAAGCCTGCCAAGGCGATGGCGTGGTGAAAGTGGAAATGCACTTCTTGCCCGACGTGTACGTGCCTTGCGACGTGTGCCACGGCCTGCGCTACAACCGCGAAACGCTGGAGATCATGTACAAAGGCAAAAACATCGCGCAGATTTTGGACCTCACGGTGGAAGCTGCGTTGGTGTTTTTCAACGCTGTGCCCAACATCGCCCGCAAACTGCAAACCTTGATGGACGTGGGCTTGTCGTACTTGCAACTCGGCCAAGCCGCCACCACCCTCTCAGGCGGTGAAGCGCAGCGCGTGAAGCTGGCCTTGGAGCTGAGCAAACGCGACACAGGCCGCACGCTCTACATCTTGGATGAACCCACCACGGGCTTGCACTTTGCCGACATTGCCCTACTGCTGAAAGTGCTGCAACACTTGCGCGACGCGGGCAACACGATCGTCATCATTGAACACAACTTAGATGTGATCAAGACCGCCGACTGGCTGATTGACATGGGGCCAGAGGGCGGTAGCGGTGGTGGCACGGTGGTGGGCGTGGGCACGCCCGAAGACTTGGCGGCTAACCCTGCCAGCTTTACTGGCAAGTACTTGAAGCGTTTGCTCCAAAACTCAGCGTCTGCTTAAAAAGCACAAGGTCGAAACAACACAATGAGTTTCAACCTTGCATGGCCCACTGGACGCGAGCCAGCGCGACGCCACCCGCGCTTAATGCTGATGCCCGTGCGCGCCATGCACATGGCGGTGGGCAATTTCTTCCGCCGTTGCCGCGCGTACCTCGGTCACGGTGCAACGAAAACGCAAAGCCTGCCCCGCCAACTCGTGGTTGCCATCCAGGTGCACCTCGGGGCCTTTGATTTTCATCACGTTGAACACACGTGGCTGGCCGTCATCGCCCGCGCCTTGCAACTGTCCGCCCACTTTCACGCCGGGTGGAAATTCTGATTTAGGAATCACGCGCACCAACGATTCGTCGCGCTCGCCGAAGGCATCTTCTACGCTCAAATCCAGCGTCAAGGCAAAGCCCACCGCTTGGTCATTGAGCGCGGCTTCGACCTTGGGAAAAATGTTTTCATAGCCACCGTGCAAATAAGACAAGTGCCCCGAATCCAAAGGCTTGCCTGCGGGTGTAGTAACTTGGTATTTGAGGGTGACAGCGGTGTCTTGGGTAATGCGCATGGCTTGGCTTGAATGAAAAACCCAATTGTCCATGACCTCGCAGGTGGCACGCCGTCAAGCCTTACCATTCACCTCCATGAAACTTGTCATCCGTGCCTTCTTTAAAACCCTGCGCTTGGTGCTGGGCCCCGTCATGTTGCTCAAAGAGCGTCTCACACAACCCCAAGGCGTGCAACGCTCGCCCGAGGCGCAAACCATCATCGACCAGCAATGCCAAAGCTTGGCGCTGTACCAGTTCAGCACCTGTCCGTTTTGCATCAAAGTGCGCCAAGAAATGCGCCGCCTGTCGTTGCCGATTGAAAAGCGTGATGCGCAACACAACGCCGCCAATCGCGACGAACTGCTGCAAGGCAGCGGCGCCACCCAAGTGCCTTGTTTGAAAATCTCACAAGCAAACGGCGAAGTGCGCTGGCTGCAAGACTCGAATGCCATCGTGGCGTATTTGCGTGAGCGCTTCGCCACATCAGCAGCGTAATTTTTGCCACCGTTGACGTACAACACACCACATGGAAACCGAGCTCAAACTCAGCCTGCGCCAGCAAGATGTACCTGCGTTGTTAGCTCACCCGCTGCTGGCTGAACCTGCCAAAGTGCAGCGCTTGCTCAACACCTACTTTGACACGCCCGCACTCGATTTGAAGCAACGCCGCATGGCTGTGCGCGAACGTTTGGCGGGCGAGCAATGGCTGCTCACGGTCAAGACCGCTGGCAAAAGTGAAAACGGTTTGTCGCGCCGCCAAGAATGGGAAGCGCCCACCACACCCGGTGCATTGGACTTTGCCGCGCTGGTGGATGACGCCGAATTGGCCTCATCGTTGATGGCTTTACGTGCCAATTTAAAACCACTATTTCGCACTGACTTTGAGCGCCACAGCTGGGTGTTAATGCACGACAACGCCTGCATTGAAGTTGCGCTGGACCTTGGCCAAATCACCGTGCCCGACACAGCGTTGAGCGAAGGCCTTTTGGAGTTAGAGCTTGAGCTGCTCAATGGGGCTGAAGCGGCGCTGCATGCACTGGCAGATGCGTTGCGCCAAACGCCTAGCGGTGCAATTGCGCTCACACCATCCGACGCGAGCAAAGCGCAGCGCGGCATGGCCTTGTGGGCGCTTAATTAACCCCAGGCCTCAAAGTTTGTAATTTTTATCCCCGCATTTATCTAAGGCCAGCGCAGATGATGTGCGCCTGCTCACCAAAACGAGTGGGCATTTGACGATTTGACAATTCGTTTTATTGTGGCCACAATAAATGCATCTAGACATCAGCTTTGATCCTGCGAAAAGTCTACGCAATGAGCACGAGCGCGGGTTACCTTTCTCACTCGTGCTCCAGCTGGAATGGAGCACAACTTTGATCAAAGAGGATTTGCGCAGGGATTACGGCAAACGTCGATTTCAGCTGCTCGGACATATTCATGGACGGCTGCATGCCATGGTGTTCACGCCGCGAGATGACAAAGCCCATGTCATCAGTCTGCGCAAAGCCAATGCACGAGAGGTCAAACACTATGAGCAAACGCAAAATTCAACCGCACACACCCGACACTGACAACCCTGCGTGGACAGCAGAGGATTTCGCACAAGCTCGCCCTGCGCATGAGGTGTTACCCAAAATATTCAGTAAAGCCCGTTCGGAGGCACTACTTGCACCTCGGGGTCGGCCCAAAGCCGAGGTGACAAAAGTACGCGTAGGCATACGCCTGTCGTCAGAGGTGGTCGACCATTTCAAAGCCAGCGGCGACGGATGGCAAACGCGCATTGACGCTGCGTTGCGTCAATACATTGCCGAACACCCAAGCACTGTTTGAGTGTGCTTCAAGCCTTTAGTTAAGCACGCGCAGCCTGCAAAGTCTCGCGCGTTTGCAACGCCACACGACGCGCAGCCTCAGCAAAGTCTGCCCCCTTAGACGCATACAAGACCGCACGCGATGAGTTGACGATGATGGGGCCGGTGGTCATATCGCCGCTCACACGCAAGCCTGCTTTGACCGTGGCCACGGCGTCACCACCTTGAGCACCTACACCCGGAATGAGCAAGGGCACCGTAGGTGCGAGTTCACGCACACGTTCAATTTCTTTGGGGTAAGTCGCGCCCACCACCAAACCCAATTGACCATTGAGGTTCCAAGGACCTTGGGCTAATTTGGCAATGTGCTCGTACACACGAGGCTGCCCGTCGACCGACGCGAGGTGTTGGTTTTGCAAGTCATCCCCGCCGGGGTTGGACGTGCGGCACAGCAAGAACGCGCCTTTGCCGTGGTACTTCAAATAGGGTTGCACCGAGTCCCAACCCATGAACGGCGAGAGGGTGACTGCGTCTGCGCCATAACGCTCAAATGCTTCGATGGCGTATTGCTCGGCGGTGCTGCCAATGTCGCCGCGCTTGGCGTCCAAAATGATGGGCACGTGGGGCGCAACGCGGCGCATGTGCTCCATCAAACGCTCCAATTGGCCTTCGGCGCGGTGCGCCGCAAAGTAAGCAATTTGCGGCTTGAAGCTGTTGACCAAATCAGCCGTGGCGTCCACGATGGCGGCGCAAAAATCGTAAATCTTGTTGGCGTCGCCCTTGATGTGGTCTGGGAACTTGGTGGGTTCTGGGTCAAGGCCCACGCAGAGCATGGAATTGTTTTGGCGCTCTGCGCGCTGCAGCATATCGAGGAAGGTCATGCGGTGATTTTAGAAGGCTTACCATGCATCCCATGTCTGCCCTGCCCAAGCTCACGCGCCGCCAACTTTGGACCCTCATCACCCTCACTTTGGTGTGGGGCGTCAACTGGCCCATCATGAAATTTGGCGTGACGGGTTTTCCACCGCTCACGTTTCGCAGTTTGTCGATGTTGATTGGCTTACCCGTTCTGGGCTTGGCGCTCGTGCTGATGAAAATTCCATTTCGTATTCCACGTGAGCATTGGCGGGAGCTGTTCACGTTGGCCCTATTTAATATGTTTGTTTGGCACGTCTTAGTGATCTTGGCGTTGCCCATGTTGTCGAGTGGGCGAGCCGCCATCTTGGGCTACACCATGCCCATCTTCTCGGCCATCTGCGGTGTGATTTGGTTCAACGCACCTTTACGTGCACGGCAGTGGTTGGGCGTGGCGGCTGCAGGCATTGGCGTGTTGCTGCTGTTATGGAATGAACTCAGCCACCTTTCAGGCCAACCTGTGGGTGTGCTGATGGTGTTGGTGGCGGCGTCCACTTGGGCTTATGGCACGCAACGCTTGCGCCACACGCCCATGCCTGTGCCGACCCTGACCATCGCGTTTTGGATGACCGCGATGACCACGGTGCTGCTCACCGTTTTAGCTTGCGTGTTTGAGCAAGACGGCTGGTACATGCCAACGATCAGCACGCAATGGTCGATTCTTTACAACGCCTTGGGCGTGTTTGCGTTTGCGCAAGCCGCGTGGCTCACCTTGGCGCGAGGCTTGCCACCTGTGGCCTCTACCTTGAGTGTGATGTTCATTCCCGTGTTGGGTGTGTTCAGCGGCGCGTGGTGGCTGGGCGAGGTGTTGCACTGGCAGGACTGGACAGCGGTGGTGCTGATGGTGGTGGCCATCGCGTCGGTGTTGTGGCCTGCGCGGTCTGCTTGAGTTTTATTCTGCGCCTCTGACGTGCGCCATGGCCAAGCACAAGTCGGCCCAAACTTTGGCTTTCTCGGGCAAATTGCGCAACACATAGGCGGGGTGATACGTCACGACCACCGGCACATCGTGGTAGCTGTGCACGCGGCCACGTAGCTTGCCCACGGGCGTGCTCTCGACATCGGCCACGGTGTCACGCAAAAGGGCCTGCACCGCAAAGCGGCCCATGGCCAAAATCATTTTGGGTTTGAGCAAGACCACTTGACGCTCTAAGTACGGCAAACATTGCGCCACTTCTTCGGGCCGCGGGTTGCGGTTGCCCGGTGGGCGGCACTTGAGCACATTGGTGATGTAAACGCCACCTCGCTCGTTGGTGGGTGCCCCTGTACGTGAGAGCTTCATCGCTCCCAACATGTTGTCGAGCAGCTTGCCAGCTTGGCCCACAAACGGTTCGCCTTGGCGGTCTTCTTCCTCACCGGGAGCTTCACCCACGATGAGCCAATCGACCTGCGGCGTTTCACCTTCAGGCACAGATGCACCCACGCCAAATACGATGTTTTGGCGCGCGCCACACAAGGTACAAGCTTGGCAGCCAGACACCGTGCTGTGCAAGACTGACCAGTCCATTTGGTCAATGCCTTCGGGGCGTTGGATGACGATAGGGGCAGGTTCCGCCTTGGCCACCGGCGCTGGCATGTGACGTGTCGTTTGCTCGTAGCCTGCTGCGTTGGCAATCGCTTGCGTAGCCAGTTCTCTGGCCGTAGCAAAGCTTTGTGCTTCTTGCGCGTGGGCTTGCATCACCGCGTCTGCAGGGACAGAAGCGGAGGTGTCGACCGTCAAGGTTTCCACCGCAGGTGGAGCCGTCACCGCCGCCTCAGACAAGGGCGACCACACGCGCACGCCCATCTCGGCGAGCATGGCGCGTTGGCGTTTGTCCAAATGCAAGGTGTGGATCATGGGGCGATAGCTTACAACGTCATCGACATGACCACCGCGTGCTCACGTTGGCCGTGGTCGGCGGGGTAATAGTTTTTGCGCTCGCCCACACGCCGGTAGCCATAGCGCTCGTACACCTGCATGGCGCGGGCGTTACTCACGCGGACTTCCAGCCACAGGCATTGGGCGTTGCGCTCTCGTGCCCACAGCGCCAGCGCGTCGAGCATGAGCACGCCGTAGCCTTGGCCCTGAAACTCGGGCGCGACGGTGATATTGAGCAGGTGCGCTTCTTCCACACCCTCCATCGCCACAAAGTAGCCAATCAAGGTGTCACCACCCATGAGTGCCAACAACTGATAGCCCGACCTGATGCAGTCCGCAAAATTGCCCCGCGTCCACGGATGAGCATAAGCGCGAGTTTCAATGCGCATCACGTCGTCGAGCCACACTTCGGTGAGCGGCTCTAAACGAACTTCAGGTTTTGAAACAGCGGTCATCCAGCGATGTACAAAAGTTAAAGTGGGTTTGGTGTTGGTGCAATTTGCGCAAGTTGTGCCGCTTTGATTTGCATGCGCTCGTCTGTGGTTTGCGCCACTTTATCGCGGATGTAAAGCGGCAGTGCTTCTTCGGGCGGCACAGCTTGGCCCGCCGCCCATGCAGCATGCGCGAGACGCAACAGCGCAGCAGCGGTAGGTAAGGCCATGTGTTGTGTGGCCGTAAGTTCTGCGGGCCAGCGATCTGCATACACAGGCCACGCATTGCCTGCGGCGATGAAGCTGTCTTGCACCCAGTCGGCAGGCCAATGCAAAGTTTCTGGGGCTTGCAACTCAGCGGCTTGGACGCACTGCCAAGTGCCTTGCATGGGTTCGGGCTTGAATTCGTAGGCCGCTACATACACCTGCTCCATGCGCGCATCCATCACGGCCAACACGCGGGTCACGGGGGCGTCACCCGCAGCTTCAGCGGAGAGACGCGCCTCTTCGGCCACAGCCAGCAACGTGTCAATCGGCAACACGGGCAAGTCAGCGCCAAAGGCCAAGCCCTGCGCCACCGAACACGCGGTGCGTAAGCCCGTGAACGCACCGGGCCCACGGCCAAACACAACCGCCTGCAAATCCGACAAGGCCAAGCCCGCTTCTTTCAAGAGCGACAAGGTTTGCGGAATCATGTGCGTGGATGTGAGCGGCCCACCTGCGCTGGTGTGCGTCCACGTCTGTGCGCCGCGAGACACGGCAAGGGAGAGGGTGTCGGTGCTGGTCTCTAAAGCCAGCCACTGGTTGGTGTGCATAGGCTGATTATCCCAGCCGTGATAATTTGCCGATGGACACTTTGCACACCCGTCGCTTGCCTAGCGCAAACCCCGCAACAGCCCTGACGCTGAGCGCATCCGCATGCTCGGCACAGTTAAATAGCCCTCGCTCAACACCACGCCAAATGTCAGTCACTTTCAGCTGGCGCGGCTGGCTTGGCCTCGCATTGGTGGCAGTCTCGTTACACGCTCATGCAGCCCCAAGTTCAAAAGCTGTGCGCAGCGAACCGCCCAAACACACAGCGGGGGACATCGGCCAGTTACCCCCCGATGTACTGGCAGCACTACAGCGTGCCAAAGTGCCGAGTGACAACTTTCACGTGATGGTGGTCGACACGCAAGCCACCAGCACGCCACGCCTGAGCCACCAAGCCCAAGTGCGCGTGAACCCCGCTTCATTGATGAAGCTCGCCACCACCACCGCCGCGCTTGACACCCTCGGCCCTGCATTTGTTTGGCGTACACCGGTCTATGTCGAGGGCCCCGTGCGCGACGGCGTACTGCAGGGCAATGTCTACATCAAAGGCAGCGGCGACCCGCGCTTTGTGGTGGAGCGTTTGTGGCTACTCATGCGTCGCCTGCAAGGCTTGGGCATTCACAAAATTCAGGGTGACATCGTGCTCGATCGCAGCGCATTTGATGTAGCGGCACGTGATGCCGGCAGCTTTGATGGCGAGCCGCTGCGCCCCTACAACGCCGCACCGGATGCACTGCTGCTCAATTTCAAATCGTTGCTCATTCAATTTGTGCCCGACCGCGCCGCCAACGTGGCGCGTGTACAAATTGAGCCACCGCTGGCAGGCGTGCAGTTTCCGGTCACTGTGCCGCTGAGCAGCGGCGACTGCAGCGACTACCGCAGCGCCTTGCGCGCCGATTGGACAGACCCCACACGCATCCGTTTTGCAGGCAACTTTCCTGCGGTGTGTGGCGAAAAAATGTGGCCGATTGCCTACGCCGCGCCTCAGCAATTTGCGCAACGCGCCATCGCCGGCATGTGGCAACACGTAGGTGGACACCTCAGCGGCCAAGTGCGCGAAGGCAATGTGCCCGCCAACGTGCAGCCCGCCTTCCAAGTGGAATCAGCCAGCTTGGCCGAGACCATCCGCGACATCAACAAGTACAGCAACAACGTGATGGCACAGCATGTGTTTCTCACCCTCAGCCAACAGCAGCGCGGCGTGGGCAGCTTTGATGCATCACGCGAGCTGATGCAGCGCTGGTGGCGAGAACGCGTAGGCGGCGACATGCCCACGTTTGACAACGGCTCGGGCCTGAGCCGTGAAGAGCGCATCAGCGCACAAGCCCTCGCACGTTTGCTGCAAGTGGCATGGGCCTCGCCCACCATGTCTGAACTGATGAGCTCACTGCCTGTGACAGGCCTGGACGGCACGATGAAACGCAGCAAAGCACAAGCCAGTGCCCACTTAAAAACCGGCAGCTTACGCGATGTGGCTGGTGTTGCGGGCTATGTGGACACCGCCACTGGCAAACGTTTGGTGGTGGTGGCCATCTTGCACCACGCCAATGCCAACGCGGCACGCCCTGCGCTGGACGCGATGATTGACTGGGCGGGCAAACAACCCTGATTTTTGAAAGCCACGCATGAACTACACCGAATGGATCGGCTACGCCGCCGCCAGTCTGACCACCGCGAGCTTTGTGCCGCAAGCGTGGCTCACCTTCAAAACGCGTGACGTCAGCGGTATTTCGCTAGGGATGTACAGCGCGTTCACGCTTGGCGTAGCGCTGTGGTTGCTTTACGGCGTGCTGATTGAGGCGTGGCCCGTGGTGATTGCCAACTGCATCACACTGGCCTTGGCGGCCAGTATTTTGATCATGCGCTTGCGATTTGGGCGCAAGGCATCGTCGGCGAATTAACGCCAGCCTTGGGCTGTGGCGTTGTACAAATATTGGGCAACCCAGCTGTTGCCTGCGGGTGTGAGGTGAATGCCATCAGCAAACAACATAGTGGCATAGCTGGCGTTGGCTGCACTCGCATCACACCCCACAAATGCCGTCGCGCTACCACAGGCTGGCGTTGTATAGGTTGTTCCGTTAAAGCCTGTATCGGTGAACGGGCTATAAGTGGTCAACGCAGTGGCCGTCAAAAACAGCGAGGTCACACCAGAGGCGTTGGCAAAAATCACACTGTTAGGACTTTCACCACCAAACGCCGTATTCAGGGCCGTCAGAAGCGCCGTGTTAAATGTATTGGTCGCTGTCGTGTCAAAGCCAGTAGATCGACCCCACGGTGTGCGAGAAACATCCAGCACAGGCATCACTAGGATGTGTTTGACGCCCGCCGTCTTGAGGCGTTGAATTTGAGTGACTAAGGTTTGTGCTTCGGTGGCTGGTGTGGCGCTGGCTTTCACATCAAAAGTTCCCACCGCAATCACCACCAAGTCGCCAGCAGAAAAGCTGCCTATGGAAGTGATTTGATTGGCTAAGTCAGCAATGCGCGCGGAACCAGCAGCCGCACTCACTACGTTGGATTGACCAAAATAAGCGGCTACGCGTTCAACCACGGAGCTTGTCGTGCCTGCACCTGTTCGTACAGTTGGAGCAGCCCCACCTGTCGCGGTGCGAATGTCGTTATAACCATCCCCCAACCCCACAACCCGCGTTGGCTTAAACGGATCAACCGTACTGCTAGATCCACACGCTGATAGAACCGCTGCCACAAGGAGTGTGGACAGGGCTTTGAGGGTTCGGCTAAAGATTGGGTTCATCACAGGCTCTCTTTTGAGTACCGCATTAGTTTAACGAGTTGGCGCGGCGGCCCGCGTCAAGCGGTCTCGCACGCCGTCCCATTCTGGGGTGAGGGGTGGGGTTTCAACCCAAATGTGCGCCACGCCTTGGGCGTCAAAGCTACGCAATTGGGCAAACAGTTGGTGGGCGCAGTCTTGCGCCGAGGCTGGCATGGGCTGGCATTTGAACTGATGCGCATGGGCTGCGGGCACTTGGACAGAGCTACGCGTCCACACAGCAACCGCGGAATGGGGGGCTGCATAAACATCCATCGCTTGTTGAAGATCGGCCAATGACATCAGCTGCACCTTGGCCGCGGGGGCGTAGTGCGATTCCAAGGTGCCCGATGCACGTGGCGCATCGGCTTGCGGCTTTTCTGGCGTCACCACCGGCACGCCACACGATTGGCTGAGCTGCTCAGGGGTAAGCACACCAGGGCGCAACAGCACGGGCAGACCACGCGTGCAGTCGACGATGGTGGACTCGATGCCCACTTCACACGCGCCACCATCGACGATGAGCAAGCCATCACCAAACTCACCCGCCACATGTGCTGCGGTGGTGGGGCTGACGCGGCCAAACAAATTGGCGCTGGGCGCGGCCACACCGTACACGCCTAAATTTTGAGCAGCCTGCAAGACAGCGTGTGCAATCGGATGTGAGGGGCAACGCACGCCTACGGAGTTTTGTCCACCGGCAGCGGCAGCGGCCACTTCGGGGCGGCGCGGCAGAATGAGCGTCAAGGGGCCAGGCCAAAACGCATCCATCAAGCGCTGCGCGAAGTCTGGAACGCTGGCGGCAAAACGCGTTACCTCTTGGGCGCTGGCCACATGCACGATGAGTGGGTGGTTGGCAGGGCGGCCTTTGGCTTCAAAAATTTTGGCCACGGCTTGGTCGTTGCCCGCATCCGCGGCTAAGCCGTACACCGTCTCAGTGGGCAAGCCCAACAGCTCGCCGCGCTGCAAAGCTTGAGCAGCAGCGGCAATTGAGCTGGGGAGTTGGCCGTCGAGAATCATAGAACTGTGCCGTGTGAAAACCTGCGCCCTCAAGCGAAGGCTTGTGCTTGCAGGGCTGAAATTTGCATCATCAAAACGGTGCAATACCCAAAATTGCTGCAGCCTGCAAAGCAACTTGGCGAGCGTCTTCGGGCGTGGCAGCCGTGATGTTGAGGTGGCCCATCTTGCGGCCCTTGCGTGCTTCGCGCTTGCCATACAAGTGCAAGTGCGTGCCAGGCAGCACCAGCACTTGCGCCCATGCGGGTTCGGTCTGCGTGTCACCGTGGGTGAACCACAAGTCGCCCAACAAATTGAGCATCACCGCAGGACTGTGTTGGCGTGGTTGCGTGAGCGGCAAGTCGGCCATGGTGCGCACTTGCAATTCAAACTGCGACACGTCACACGCATCTTGGCTGTAGTGGCCGCTGTTGTGTGGGCGAGGTGCGATTTCGTTGACGACCAACGAGTTATCAGCAAGCACAAAAAACTCCACGCACAACACGCCCACGTAGTTCAGCTCTTGCGCCACGGCTTTGGCGGCGGCGATGGCTTGACTGGCCAGTGCCTCGGGCACATTGCCTGCAAACACCTCGGTCACAGCCAAGATGCCATCACGATGCAGATTGCGTTGTACGGGCAAATTCACCATCGCGCCGTCGCGACCACGCGCCACGATGACCGAGCACTCACTGGCCAAGGGCAACATTTTTTCGAGCACGCAGGGCACTTGGCCCAGCTTGGCCCAACCGGCGTTGAGCTCGTCACGCGTGCTCACGCGCAACTGGCCTTTGCCGTCGTAGCCCATGCGGGAGGTTTTCAAAATGCCGGGCAACAAGTTGTCGTTCACGGCGGCCAACTGATCGGCGGTTTCAATCACCGCATGTGGAGCCACGGGCACACCACATTTCACAAAATGCGCTTTTTCACGCGCACGGTCTTGGGCCACAGCCACGGCAGACGCAGCAGGCGACACAGGCAGCGCGGTGGCGAGTTGCGCCAGCGCATCGGCCGGTACGTTCTCAAACTCAGTCGTCACAGCTTGGCAAGTGGCAGCGAGTTGCTTCAAGCCAGCAGCGTCCAAGTAGTCGGTGTGCATGTGGTGGTGGCTCACCAAGCCTGCGGGGCTGTGTGCATCAGGATCGAGCACGGCCGTGTTGTAGCCCATGCGTTGCGCTTCATGCGCCCACATGCGGCCCAACTGACCACCGCCCAATACGCCCAAGGTCGAACCGGGAGGCAAAGGTTTCAGCGTAGCGCTCATACGGGAGGCAACGCCATGTTGCGCGCCACTTCGGTTTGGGCCGCACGGAAAGCTTGGAGTTTTTCAGCCAAAGCTGCGTCCGTCGATGCAAGCAACGCCACAGCAAACAAAGCCGCATTGGCCGCACCTGCATTGCCAATGGCAAAAGTCGCCACCGGAATGCCTTTGGGCATTTGCACAATGCTGTGCAACGAATCCACACCTTGCAAATGCTTGCTGGCCACGGGCACGCCCAGTACGGGCACGATGGTTTTGGCAGCGATCATGCCGGGCAAGTGCGCCGCGCCACCTGCACCCGCGATGATGGCGCGCAAGCCACGACCTTGGGCGGCTTCAGCGTACGCAAACATGTCGTCGGGCATGCGATGGGCTGAAACAACACGGGTTTCAAAAGAGATGCCAAATTCTTGGAGAATCTGGGCTGCATGTTGCATGGTGTCCCAATCGGAGTTGGAACCCATGACGACACCGACTTGGCACTGGGTCATGATGTGGCTGTGTGTGAGCAAAAACGAATTTTAAGACGGGACCCCCATGATTGATGTGACGATGGCAAATTTCGAGACCGATGTG